>OLIW01000189.1_pt1 | contig 77744 bp, 84 predicted proteins | sample 1601321 | NCBI WGS metagenome assembly OLIW01 (sample SAMEA2452114, study PRJEB22498) | human gut metagenome
GGATGGACATACCTCTGGTGCACCAGTTGTCACGCCAGTGGCACAGCTGGGTAGCTACGTATGGAACAGATAAGCGCTGAAGGCATCTAAGTGCGAAACTGACCTTAAGATGAGACTTCCCATTCGCAAGAAGTAAGATCCCTTTAAAGTGAAGAGGTAGATAGGTCAGGGGTGTAAGTGTAGTGATACACTAAGCTGACTGATACTAATCGATCGAGGATTTTGTGAAAGTGTAAAGATAAAGAAGCGCAAAGGAAGAGGGAAAAGGAGATCCATATCTAGTTTTGAGGGATTGAAGAAATCTTTCAAGAGAAAAAGTCTGGTGACGATGGCACGGTGGACACACCTGTACCCATCCCGAACACAGAAGTTAAGCACCGTAACGGCGAAGGTATCCGCAAGGGGAGAATAGCAAGTTGCCGGGCTTTTTTTTTGTTTACTATGTTATTGAAACTATTAATAAAATCATGATATAATAAATCATATCGAGGTGACTATAATGTTTGAGACCTTACCTCCATCTTTTTTTAATTTATTAGTATCTAAAAATAGAGATTTATATATATCGGCTCTATTTGTTTTGCGTCGAGCCATTCGACAAGATTTATATTTGACAAGAGACGATCTTGTTCGTAGAATTACAATCTCTTTGGAAGAAAAAATTAAAGAGGCTCATTTAGATGAAGAAGATCAAGTGGATCAAGAAGATTTAGAAAATACAACAAGTAAAGCCTATTTTATTATCCGAAAATTACGTGACTATGGTTGGATTAATATTGATTTCAATGCTAAAAATTCATTTGAAGAATATATTGCCGTACCTGCTTATGCAAGTATGGGAATTAATTTTTTGTATGCTTTATCTGAAGGTGCAGAAACAGAATATAATTCAATGGTATATAGTGTTTATGCTGCTTTAAAAATGGCCGATACAGAAAATAATGATTATTATAATGCGTTACAATCGGCCTATAAAAATACAGAACGGTTAAACGAATCTTTATCTAATCTTTATTATGGTGTTCGTAGTATTGAACAACGAATTGCTGAAAATATTGATATTAATGATGTCGTTCGCATTCACTTTACTGAATATATTGAAAAATTACATGATAAATTTTATCATCCTTATAAAACATTTGACTCCATTCAACGTTATCGTATGCCGATTATAAAAATGCTGAAAAACTGGCAAAGTGATTCTTCGATTCGTAAAAAAATGATTGAACTTGGAAAAACAAAAAAACCGGATATGAATAATACGGAGTTGTTTGAATATATTACAAGTTTATATCAATATATTTTACAAACTTATGAAAATATCGAAGAAAAAATGGATATTATAGATAAAAAGATTTTTGATTATACGGCTTCTTCTATCGATAAAATGAAGCATTTAATTAGTATTGATGAAAGTTATAAAGGAAGAATTACTTATTTAATTAAAGAATTAAATGATCATAAAGAAGATAGCGAAGAACTTGTTGATATCATTCAAGATTTCTTTGATTTATCTACTTTAGAATATGCGCATCAAGAAGGGCTTTATACAAAACGTGAAATAACAATTAATCCTGATATTCCAGTTATTGAAATTTTTACTGAAGAAAAAACTGGAGAGGATGTCAATGAAATTTTTGATAAGATACGGCAAGGATATAATTTAAGCAAAATTAAGGAGTTTATTGTCAGCCATGCTGAAAATAAAAAAATTGTAACCATGGAAGATTTAAATATCAAAGATGATGAAGATTTTATTTTATCTATTCTTGCTATGTTACGTGGCGATGAAAAAGAATTGCCATTTAAAGTAGAATTTGATGAAGGGTATTTAAAGATTAGGAATTATCTCGTTCCAAATATCAAATTTATTATGAAAGAAGGGCAACGCTAATGTTTGAAGAAGAATTTGAAAAACTATATGAAAGTGAAAAAGAAGAATTTAAACGAGTTTGTAATTATCTTCTTTCAAAAACCTTTGTATTAAGAGATGTATATGATAAACAACAAAAAAGAATGATTACTTCTCCAGAATTTTTATTTATGGAAAAATATTATGACATTTTTGAAAATTACTTAAGTTATTCTGGATGGAATTTAACCAAAGATCCTATCAATGGAATATATAAAGTGGAGAATATTTATGGCTATAATAAAGCTAAATTTGATTCCTTTACAACTTATATTTTATTGGCTTTGATGCTTACCTATGAAGAACAAGCACCCATTACAACAATGGGCAATAGTGTGATTACAACCCCTTATGATATTGCTACAAAAATGCAAATTTTAGGGTTGATTCAAAAAAGACCTTCAAAAGAATCCTTTAGAATATCTTTCCGGAGATTGGAACAGTTTAATTTGATTTTACGTTTGAATACTTCCCAAGATTTAGATGCTTGGAAAATTATGATTATGCCAACGATTAATCATATCGTTACATATGATAAAATGAAAGAACTTTGTGAATATATTCCAACGATTTTAAAAGAAAAATATGAAAAAAAATCTGAAGATCAAGAAATGTTAGAAATGGAGGGTGCGCTTTCATGAAATTACTAAAAAAAGTTTTACTCATTAACTGGCACTCCTTTAGCAAAGAATTAATTGAAGTTGGGAATATCAATTTCTTAACAGGGAAAAACGCGGTTGGGAAATCAACGATTGTTGACGCCATTCAATTAGTCATTTTAGCTGATACGAGAGGAACATCCTTTAATAAAGCAGCAAGTGAAAAATCTGGACGTACGGTCATTAGTTATTTAAAAGGTGAAATTGGCGGAGATGAGCAAGGCAATAAGCGTTATATGCGGGATGGGGAATTTTCTTCTTATGTTGCTTTGGAGTTTTATGATGATCAAAAAGATGAACCTTTTGTTATCGGCTTACAATTTGATGTTATTGGAGATAAATTAGTATCACATCAATTTATATATGATGGTGCTATTCCTGAACAATGCTTTATTTTAAATAATCGTGCAATGCCGTTTAAGATTTTTAAAGAATATGTTACTTCTGAATTTAGAAATGTCATTTTACCGGATTCTTTATCCACTTATAAAGAAGAAATGCGTAAAAAATTGGGACATTTAAGTCAACGCTTTTTTGCATTATTTAAAAAAGCGGTTCCTTTTCAACCTATTTATGATATTCGAAAATTTATTACAGAATTCGTTTGTGATGTCAAATATGATATCAAAGGCGATTTAGAAAAGATGCAAGAAAATATTCGAAATTATACTTCTTTAGAAGTTGAATCGAAATTAATTGAAAAAAAGATTTATCATTTACAACGTATTCATGAATATTATGAAAGTTATGCAGCAGACAAAAATAAATGCGAACAAGCGAATTATTTAGTTGCAAAATTAGAAATTGCAAAGAAGAAAAAAGATATTGCGAATCTCAATGAAGAAATTAAAAAACATCAACGGCGATTTGATGATTTAGGAGTTGAAGAAGTCGCTTTGACTCAAAATGTTGAAAGCTGGAGTAAAGTTCGTGACCAATTAATTGTTGAACGAGATAATAGTGATTCTAAAAATAAACATGAAAAATATGGTAAACAAAAAGAAGATATCAAAAAAGAAATTGATATGATTACGGATGTTTTTAGTCGTTCTGCAACGCGTTTGATTAATACTTTCCAAGAATTTATTCAAAAAGCGGAACAAATTAAAGAATACACATTTGATCCAGAAGTTGCTGATTTAGCTAAAGTAGATTTGGATTTATTTTATGCAAAAGCAGATCAAGTCATTGAAAAGGCAAGTGTTTTATCTAAACTAAATGCAGATAACTTAAATAAATATAATGAACATCAAGTTATTGAACTGACACAAAATGTAGCTTCTTTAGAAGACGATTTCATGAAAATGCATAATGTAGTAGAAGCAACAAAACAAACTTATATCGATCAAAGAGATCGTTGTTTGAATACAATTGAAACTTTAAGAAATGGGAAAAAGAGTTATCCAGCCCATTTGATTGAATTTAAAGAATTTATTGAAGAAAAACTATATGAGATGCATCATGAAAATATTGAATTAAACTTTGTTGCGGACCTTATGGAAATCAAAAATAAAAAATGGCAACAAGCTTTAGAATGCTATTTAAGTGCGCAAAAGTTTTCTTTTGTTGTCGATAGTCGTTATTTTAAAGATGCAATTACGATTTATAATCAAAACCGACATTTATTTTCCGATGTATCGATTATTGATACCGAAAAAATTTATCAAAGAGCACCTTTTAAAGTTTTAAATCAATCATTAGCTACTGAAATTGAAACCGATAACAAATATGTACGTGCCTATATTGATTATTTAATTGGTACTTTAATTAAAGTAGAAAATATTGAAGATTTAAATCAATATGATCGAGCAATTACTCCATCATGCATGCTTTATCAACAATTCAGTGCTAGACAATTAAATGTCAATCGTTCACGCACACCTTATATTGGTAAAAAAGCAACGCAAACTCAAATTGAAGCTTATGCATTAGAGGCAGATGAATTAGTCCAAAAAATTGCAAAGGAACAAGAAAAAGAACAAATCTTTTTATCTGTTGGTAAATTGAATAATTTATCGATTGTGGATATTAATTACCATTTTGGTAATTTAAAACAAATCTATCACATTGATGCATTACAATCAGAAATCGATGAAATTGATCATAAAATGGAAGCGATTGATATGAGTGATGTTTATGAAATTGAAGAAAAAATCAATGATGTCGATAGTGAATTACGTTATGCAAACAATGGGCTTCGTCAAAATTCTCAAGAAAAGGGAAGCATTTTGGCAAAAATTGAAGAATTAAAACAAGTAAAATTAGCGGATGCGGAACGGATCTTGCAACAAAAAGAAGAAGATTTGGAAAAGAAATATCCAGCAGAATGGATTGAGGCCAATGTTTCAGAAGAATTACAAGAAATGCTAAATTATATTAGCGAAGATCAAATTAATAAAAAACTTGTTGAATCAAAACGGATTGCTGAAACTTTACAAACGAAAAAGCGGATGCTTGACCGCAGTCGAACGGATTACATGCGAACCTTTAATGTATCGATGGAAATTGATGATGATTCCAATAAGGCGTTTGATGATGATTTAGCGAAATATCAAGAAATTGAATTGCCTCATTATCAACAAAAGATTGTTGAGGCCAAAGAAAAATCTTATGATCAATTTAAAGAAGATTTATTAGCAAAACTAAAATCTTCTATTGAATCGGTAACAGAACAAATTGAGCAATTAAATCAATCATTGAAAAATTTCCAATTTGGTCGAGATCGTTATGAATTCACCGTTAAGCCGAATTTAACGTATATTAAAATATATGATATGATTATGGATGATTTGCTCATGCAAGATTCACGAATCAACGCAGCAGCATTTTATGAAAAGCATAAAGATACCATTGATGAATTTTTTGCAGCCATTACGGAAGCTCCTGGAGCAAATGATGAAGAAAGAAGAGAAATTATCAATAAAAATATTGCACGTTATACTGATTATCGGACGTATCTTGATTTTGACTTACTCGTACATAATATTGAAACCAAGGCTGTTCAAAGTTTGGCTAATAGTATGAATACGAAATCTGGGGGAGAAACGCAAACACCTTTCTATATTTCCATTTTGGCATCTATTGCCAGTGAATATCGCATTGATTTAGATGATACTGGTAATAATACTCCGCGTTTAATCTTATTTGATGAAGCATTTAACAAAATGGATTCAGAAAGAATTAAGGAAAGTATTGAATTATTAAAGAAATTCCAATTACAAGCCATTTTAGTTGCTCCACCTGAAAAAGTAAGCGATATTGCTCCATTGGTTGATCGTAATTTATGTGTTATTCGACGTAAAAATTCCGCTTTTGTCAAATGGTTTGATAAAAGTGAAATTAGTTCTATTGCTAGTTAAAGAAAAGTTACCCAACTTTTCTTTTTTTTGTATATTTTTTAAAATATGGTAAAAACTATCACTGCCGGAGGTGAAAGAATGGCACAAAGACAATCATCAAATAAAAGTCAACAATCTAATCGTCAAAGAACACAAAGCCAAACTAAAGATTGCAGATCTAACCAAAATATGGAAGCGAGTGAAGAATTGATGACAAACACTAATCGTTCAAGACAATCTCAAACTCGTCGCCAAATTCGTTCTAATCGTAGTAGAAATTCGAAATAATAAAGACTGCCTTTGGCAGTTTTTTAAAAATTATGATAGGAATTATTGTATTTCTTATCCTTTTTATCATTATAGATCTGTTATTTTATATACCGATTTTAATTCATATTTTGATAGCAGATGATCTTGTCGGTGTTTATATTTTTTCTATTCCCATATTTTATGTTACGCCAAAAAAAACGATTAATCATTTAAGAAATAAAATTTCGATTGAAAACTTAAAATATGCTGATAAAGAAGATATGAAATACATTGAATCCATTGCTATTGAAGAAATTCATATAAATACGACTTTTATTGATCCATCCCATGAATATTCTTATATTTGGTATCCTTTATTAGGCATATTCGCTGATTTAAATACTAATATCTTTAAAAACAAAATGACGATTGAGCATAATCAACAAAAAAAATATCATTTTTATTTAAAAATGCATGTTAAAATTGCTAGAGTCATTAAATACTATTTTATTATAAGGAGATTAAAGCATGAAAGAACATCCAATTAGTGAAATTTTAAAGGCATCCATCATTCAATTGGGTGATCTAATTGATGTTGGAAAAGTAGTGGGTTCTCCCATTTTATTGCCAGATCAAAGTATAGCCATTCCTTTAACTAAAGTCAGTTGTGGATTTGGCGTTGGAGGCAGTGAATTTACTTCTAAAAAAGGAAATGCCGAATTTTCCGAAGAATTATTTCCTTTTGGCGGAGGTACAGGTGGAGGTGTAAGTATTACACCAACGGCACTAATTATACTGAATCATGGAAAAATTAAAATCATGAAAATTGAAAAAAATGGTTTTTTTATTGAAAAAGTATTTGGTGCAGTAAAAGATATCATAAAGTAGCTCAAACCCAATGTTGAGGTTTGAGCTATTTTGTTTAAAAAGACAGAAAAAAACATTGAAAAGTATTGACATTAATATCAATTTTTGATATATTAAATGAGCGCAGTGGCATGGGTGTTTAGCTCAGCTGGGAGAGCATCTGCCTTACAAGCAGAGGGTCGGCGGTTCGAGCCCGTCAACACCCACCATTTTTTTTAAAATAGTTATGGGAGAGTAGCGAAGTGGCCAAACGCGGTTGACTGTAAATCAATTCCTGAGGGTTCGGCGGTTCAAATCCGTCCTCTCCCACCACTTTAAAAGCTTGTTGGGACATAGCCAAGTGGTAAGGCACCAGATTTTGATTCTGGCATCTCCCTGGTTCGAATCCAGGTGTCCCAGCCAATTGTTAATGTCCTGTTAGCTCAGTCGGTAGAGCACTTGACTTTTAATCAAGGGGTCACGCGTTCAAATCGCGTACAGGATACCACTTGCCCAAGTGGCGAAATAGGTAGACGCACAGGACTTAAAATCCTGTGGTTAGTGATAACCGTGCCGGTTCGATTCCGGCCTTGGGCACCATCTTTCAAATAAACCCTAAATCTAGGGTTTTTTATTTTTTTTCTCTAACGGTTTTTTTGATTGGCAAATCGCTTTATCTTTTTGATATATGATATGGCACAGGTTCCTCAATAAGATGAAGTTTAAATTTGATTTCAATAAAAAAGACATATTAAACATCTTGATTTAATATGTCTTTTATTTTACAAACGATAACATCAACTGCAACATCATGACTTTTATCATTTGGAATAATAATATCACAATATTTTTTTTGAGGTTTTACGTATTTATGATACATTGGTTTAACGGTTGTTAAATATTGTTGAATGACGCTTTCCACTGATCGACCACGTTCATTGATGTCTCTTGTTAAACGGCGAATAAAACGTAAATCGTCATCCAATTCAACAAATATTTTTATGGAAGCCAAATCACGAATTCTTTTATCTACTAAAGATAAAATTCCTTCTAGGATAATTACTTTTTTTGGTTCAAGCAATTCCTTGTTAGTATTTCGATTATGTTCTATAAAATCATAAGTTGGTTTTAAAACGGCTTTATTATTTAATAAATCTTGTAGGTGTTGATACAATAATTCATTATCTAAAGATGAGGGATGATCATAGTTGACTAATTTCCGTTCTTCCATAGGCATATTTGTTAAATCAACATAATAGTCATCATGTTTAATAATAGCTACATGTACCGATTTTAATCGTTCTATAATTTCATTTACAACAGTAGACTTTCCTGATGCACTTCCACCGGCTACAATGATAAGAATTGGTTTCATAATACTACCCCCACAACCTATTTTATTATATAAAAAAGTGAAAAGAAAAGAAAGAAAAACATATATATTAAATGAAAATTGTGTTAAAATAAAAATATAATTTACAACCGAAAGGAGCGAATAAATGAAAAAAGAGTTTGCAAAAAAAATAAAAGAAGCACTCCTTTCAGCATTACCTATTATTTTGATTGTCTTAATTTTACATTTTACTAAAATTGCTCCAATATCTAATCAACAAGATTTCATTATATTTTTAATTTGTTCTATTTTTTTGATTTTGGGTATTGGATTGTTTTCATTAGGTTCAGATATGTCAATGATGCCGATGGGTGAATATGTTGGAAAGGAAATTATCAAATCGAAAAAATTATGGTTGGGTATTATTATTGTTCTCATTTTAGGAACACTAATTACCATAGCAGAACCGGATTTATCTGTCTTGGCTAATCAAGTTCCTGTGAGTTCAATTACACTCATATTAACTGTATCTTTAGGCGTAGGTATTTTTTTAGCCATTGCTTTATTGAGAATATTATTTAAAATTGATTTAAGAATTTTACTTTTTGTTTTTTATGCCCTTTTATTTGTTTTAGCCATTTTTGCAAATCAAAGTTTTTTACCACTTGCATTTGATTCGGGAGGCGTGACGACTGGTCCGATTACCGTCCCTTTTTTAATGTCGCTGGGTGTTGGATTAGCAACAATGAGTAATAGCAAAAGCAGTGCTGATAATTTTGGAACCGTTGCTTTATGTTCGATTGGTCCGATTTTAGCAGTAATGATTCTTAGTTTATTTTTAAAAGACACGCCAATTTATGAATCTACAGTTATTACATCTCACGGAAGCATTTTAAAAGATATTGGGCATGGTTTAGTTGATTCATTAAAAGAAGTTGGCATTGCTTTGTCTCCTATTTTTATTTTCTTTTTCATCTTCCAATGGTTTAAAAATCGTTTGTCTAAAAGAAAAATGGTAAAAATTATAGTTGGATTATTATATACCTATATTGGACTTGTTTTGTTTTTGACTGCTGTCAATATTGGATTTATGCCGGTTGGAATACAAATTGGAGAAACTTTAGCGGCTACGAATTATTCTTGGGTTTTGGTTCCTTTAGGATTTGTTATGGGAATTTTTGTGGTTTTGGCCGAACCAGCAGTTCATACTTTAAACAAAGAAGTTGAAGAAATCAGTCAAGGGACGATTTCTAAAAAATCTATGTTAATTAGTTTATCCATAGGTGTGGGTTTATCTTTAGCTCTTTCTATGTTGCGATTGATTTTCAAGTTTAGTGTAATGTGGTATTTGGTTCCAGGATATGCGATTGCTTTATTATTAACTTTATTTGTTCCTAAAGTTTATACGGCAATTGCTTTTGACTCTGGTGGCGTAGCATCCGGTCCAATGACTGCTGGTTTTATTTTACCCTTTGCAATTGGTGCATGTTTTATGCTTGGAATGGATGTTTTAGAAGGCGGCTTTGGCATTGTTGCAATGGTTGCAATGACCCCTTTGATAACCATTCAATTGCTCGGATTCCATTCTGTAATGAAAGAAAAAATAAAACTTCGTTTGGTCAAAGCACAATCTTCAGATCAATCAGAAAATACCATTATTAATTTTGAATAAAGAGGGGATTGTATGAAAAAAAAGATTTTTAAAATCAATAAAGAAAAGCAAGAGCAAAAACCCAAAAAATTATTTTTGATGATAACGGTTTTAGAAAGAGGAAAAAGCCAAAAATTCATTCCTATTTTAGAAAAGCATGATGTCGTTGTTCAAATGACAATGCTTGGAAAAGGAACGGCCTCATCAGAAATTTTAAACTATCTAGGTTTAGCTGAAAATGAAAAAGATATATTATTTAGTTTAGTAAAAGAAGATAAAATTCATCCGATTTATCGAGAAGTTTCTCCTTTTTTAGAAAAAAAAGGATATGGGATATCATTTACCATTCCTTTAACGAGCATTGTAGGGAAAACGCTTTACGAATTTTTAATCCAACATCACAAGGGAGTGAAAAAAAATGGAAAAAAAGTATGAAGTCATCTTTTGTATTGTAAATAATGGTTTTAGCGATGCTGTAATGGATGTAGCTAAGAAAAATGGGGCTCGTGGTGGCACAATTTTGCATGCTAAGGGTTCAGGAAATGAAGAAGCAGAAAAATTCTATGGAATAGTCATTACTCCTGAAAAAGAAATTGTTATGATTCTTGTGGAAAAAGAAATTAAAGATGTTATTTTACATGCTATTTATGAGGAAGTAGGACTGGCTAGTCCAGGACAAGGGATTATTTTTTCCTTGCCAATTTCACATGTTGCGGGAATCAATAATATAGAAAATAACTAATTAGAATTTTGATTAACTAAAGAAGTGAGAAATTTATTCACTTCTTTTTTATTTTTTAAGATAATGACATTTTTATTAGAATTTGAACATAATTCTAAAATTTTAGGTCTACTTTGTTTATAAAAGTCCGTTCTTACCCATTTTAAAAAAGATGAATCCAGCTTTTCATTACATAAAACACTTCTAGATTCTCTGGGCTTATTTTTATATTTAAAATACCGTTTAATGACTCTAAAAAAGCAAAGCCAACGATTCATATCTAAAAAAATAATGGTATCACATTGTGCAAAACGTTCTGAAGCTTTTTTTAAAAAATTGCCATCACATATCCATTGTTTTTGTTGAATAAATTGATAAATGGTGTTTTCAATTTGATCTAATTCTTTTTCTTGCCAATCATGTTTCCAGACAATGGTATCTAAATGTAAATAAGGAATTTTCAGAATATCAGCCATTTTTTTTGTTAATGTTGATTTTCCACTTCCAGAATTACCTAAAACCACAATTTTTTCCATGAAAATAACCTCTTTCTTCAGAAAAATTATACACTACTCTTTATAAAATAACAATAAACAAAATATGTTGCTAATTATTTGTAAAATAGTGTATACTGAATAAAAGTGGGTGATAAAATGGATAAAGAAGATCAATTGATTTTAGAAATTGATGCCAATTTGTTTGATGCTTTTTGGAATACTTATGGGAAAAAAAGTCATTTAACCTACGAATTTATTAAAAAAATTTTTTTATCTGTTGATTTAAAATATAAAAACTTTATTTCTAACCGATCCTTGCAAAATATTATTTTAAAAAATTTAAATGTGACTGATATTGCATTTTATGTTTGCGAGGAACATTTATTTCATAAAAAATTTTTTAAAGATGAAGATTTAAAAAAATTAGAAAATAATGAACAATATGCACAAGAGTTGATACAATTAGTTTTTGATAAATTAATTTATAATGATTTTGATAATGTTTTAGGTTATCCTGTTCAAACCAAATATGCGGTTGAAATTTCAACTTTAAGTATGTTTATTAATCAATTATTTCAATTAATTAAGGGAATTGAGATTAAAAATATAAAGGATAAATTACTTATCGATATTTTCATTAAATGCTTTTTATTGATGAAAAGTACACTCAATCAATTAACAGATGGTCTAGAAACAGAGGCTATGAGTTCTTGGAGAACTCTGCATGAATTAGAATGTGTTTTAAAAATTATTTATGATTCTAATGAGGAAGTATCTAAAGCTTACTTTCGTCATTTAGAGTATGGGGCATATCATCGTGGGGAGATTAATAATGAAAAAGAAAAACAAAGAATCGCCGAACAATTACAAAATGATATGGAGATTTTACAAGTAAAAAAGTCAAATAAAGAAAAGTTTATTAATTATGGTTGGCTTCATTGGGTATCTAAATCAATTAATGATGAAGAAGTAAAATTTAATTTTTTAGGCGGATTACAAAAACTAGCACAATTGACTAATTATCGAAAATGGTATGAAATAGCAAGTGATGTTACGCATTCTACTCCATTATTGGTCTATGCGAATAAACATTACTTATATCATTCTACATTATGTATTACTTATGAATCTTTTTTTAGAATTGAAACTTTATTTTTTCAATATGCACAACAAAAAATGATAAATAATCCCACTTATTTAAATCATTATATCCAGTTTAAGAAAAAATATAAAAATACCGTTGAAACCATTTATAGTTTAATGATAAAAGATAATAGAAAATAAAAAAATCACGAATGAATCGTGATTTTTTTACTAGTCTAAATAAACTGTATGTTTAAGATATCCACTAGAATTAGCAAGTAAATTGTATTCTAATGTTACTTGAATTACGCTATGTGCTGGAACGATTAATGAATAAAGGTAAGAATGATATTCTACATTTCCTCTTAAACTATATGGGAAAGTTTCAACCCTTGTCAAAGTATATTTTTTATCTAAAATTTTTCCTTCAGCATCTCTTACCATTACAGCAGAAGAGCCATTATCAGTTAAAGCTAAAGTAATTGTTCTATCTACCGTTCCTTGATTTACAAATGTAAAGCGATCTTGATAATCAATCATCCAGTTTCCAATATTTGCTAAACTTCCTCTGCCATCATAGTGATTTGCATCAATAACAATTTCTTGCTTTGTCACACTGTCAATTGTAATATATCGAGTCATATCCGTTCCTACAACAGTAGAATTATTTTGAGGATTGAGATGTGTTCCCCAATATGAAAGCGTTTGTTGATGAGCAGTACTTTGAATTTCACTATATGGTGTACCTGTTTGAGATACATTGTCTTGATAATAATTTGTAAAAGTTACTGGTAATCTTTGTGGTAAAGTGATATCATTAAATGTCCAAACGGCTTCATTATCAACAACACCATGACAAGTATCATAACCAATATATTGACTTCCATAATTTATGCCATTGCGTTCAACAACGTAACCTTGATGTGTTGTATTGTTAACAATGTTTGCGGGGTCATCATAAATATAAAAAGCGCCGTCAGCTTTACCTCCGCTAACACTAAATAAAACAGCAGCATTACTACAACCATTTGCAACTTTTCTATTTGCAGTATTGTAAGCATTAAAATTTAAATAACTATCAGAAGTTGTACCTCCCATGACGTAGATTTGTTCGTTTGGAGGCAAAACAATAGTCATCGGTTGATGATTGTTTGATTGATATTCTCCAGAAAAATTATACCAAGATTCAAAGTTGGCTTGTTGTTCTTCGGTCCAATTAGAAGGATCAAATTCAAATTTTGTGTTATAAAATTTAATCCATTCATCTTCTCCAAGCCAAGTTCCAGGTCCATCTAATTGAAAACCAATATTTTGGATAGTAATATATAACTTGTTATTTGTATTATTACGAACTTGATATCCATAATAAAATGGAGTAGACATATTGTTATGTTCAAATGTGAAGAAAACATCACCTTCAAGTTCGTTGCGACAAAGCGCTTTATTTAAGTCATCGGTAGATAATTTTTCAGGATTATTAGAATTAATATAAGTTCCGCCTTCTCGTTTTTTATAATTAATTTTAGCAGGCTTTAAAGGATTGACGCTACTATCTCCATACACGTCTAATTTCGTAGGATCAGTTTCAAATACAGATTCATAAGGTAAAACAGAAACGTGATTTGTGGCATATAATTCTGTTTGAATAACGTGATTGGTTTCATTTCCTTCAATGACAACATAAACAATTTCATCTTTTTCTAATTGTGGGGTGGTAAAAGTTTCAGTTGATTCGCAAATTAGATTCCCGATGTAATCATAAATGGTATATTTTTTTACATTTTCTGTAAAAGTTATATGATAAGTATCAGAATAAGGTACTTTCATTTTATAACCCAATCTAGTTTCGGTTTCGACGACATCTAATACTGAACTCAATCTAAATTCTGGTAAATTGACATAATCTTTAACTGTATCTAACACGCTTATACTCTCACTTTCTGATTTATTTGTGGTTTGATTACAAGAACATAGTAATCCAATAGTTAATAAACAACTCAATAATTTTTTGGGTAATATCATCAATATTTCTCCTCTCTCCCCTCAAATTTAAGTCTATTATAACATAATTTATATAAAATCAATATTAAAATTTTATAAATAAAAACAATAATTTTTTTTATGTTTTTTTCATATCTTTCAATGAGGCGATATCAATGAAATATAGAATTGAAGGAAATCAAAAGTTAGAAGGGAAAATATTTATAAATGGCTCAAAAAATGCGGCACTTGCTATTTTGGTTGGGGCAATATTATCAAAAAATCAAGTTATCCTTCATAACACACCAAATATTTCAGATGTTCGAGATTTAATAGAAATTTTAAAATACATTCATTGTAAAGTAAATTATGATGGGTTTACTTTAATGATTGATTCTTCTTCAATTCAATATGAAGATCTAAGAATTGATGCGATAAAAAAACTTAGAGCCTCTTATTATTTTATGGGTGCCTTTTTATCCTTGTTTAAAAAAGTACAAATTTATAAACCAGGAGGATGCAATATCGGAGAAAGACCAATTGATATTCATTTAAATGGATTTGAAAAAATGAACGTTCAATTGCTTGAAAAAGATAAAGAGGTTTACTTACATACAAATCATTTAAACGGAAATCAAATTAAATTGTCTTTTCCATCAGTAGGAGCAACAATTAATTTAGTGTTGGCCGCTATTAAAGCAAAAGGGACGACGATATTAAGAAATGTTGCAACAGAACCAGAAATCATCGATTTTGTCCAATTTTTGAAATCAATGGGTGTCAAAATTGATGGTGAAGGAACAAAAACAATTATTGTTCACCATACAGATGAATTGCATGGATGCACCTATACGATTATGCCCGATCGAATTGAGGCGGGAACCTATTTAATTTATGGTGCCGCCATTGCCAAAAAATTATGCATATGTAACATCATTCCTCGTCAAGTACGCTCTTTAATATCTATTTTTGTTGAAATGGGTATAAAAATGGATATTCGAGAAAATGAAATAACAATTTATGATAGTTTTCCATTACGTCCAGTTCGTGTTGTCACTGGGCCGTTTCCATCATTTCCAACAGATTTACAACAAATTCTTTGCCCACTACTTTTAAAAGCTGAAGGAGAAAGTTACATTATTGACACGATTTATCATAAGCGATCTTCTCATATTGAACAGTTAAAAAAGATGAATGCAAATGTAAAAGTTGTTGATAACTGTATGTTTATTTCAAAAAGTGATCAACTCATTTCTTCAAGTGTTGAATGTAATGATTTAAGAGGGGGAGCTGGAATGCTTCTTGCTTGTCTAATGACACCAGGAGTTTCTATTTTAAATCATACGGAATTTATTGAACGGGGTTATCAAAATGTTATTGAATGTTTAACGCAAGTTGGAGCAAAAATAGAAAGAGAGGAAAAAATTTGATGATCAAAAAAAGAGTGATGAATTCGTTAAGTGTTTTATGTATGGTATTACTTGTTGTTTTAATAGTTTTAATTGCAAAAAAAACAAATGTGCAATTAGATAATTATATGATTTTTGGCGAAAAAATCGGGAACAATGAATACGAGAATGTTTTTATGAAGCAAGTAGATAACGAAAAAATAAGGACATCCAACTCTACTTTTACATCTCAAGTTGAAAGTAAAACTTTTTTAAAAATGTTACAAGAAAATGTTGCAAAAAAGATTGATAATAAAATGGTTCCAATTCAAGATGTTATTCAAAAATCTAATTACATTTCAATTTATATTGGGAATACTGATTTTATCGATAAAATCAAATTTGATAAAACAACAAAACAAGCAAATTATGATTTAGAAGTATTACAACGTCAAATAGATATGACCACATTGAATGTTTATCACATTATTGAAGAAATAAAAAATATTAATGAATATTGTAAAATCATTGTTTTAAGCACATATTTTCCATATTATGATTTAGAATCTCATGCTTTAGAAGAACTTCAAAATTTTTTTAATACCTTTAATGATGAATTAGAACAACTTTGTAAAGATAGTAATGCTTCATATTTAGACATTTCTTTGTTGGGCAAATCTAATTATTTTTTAGAATCAACATATACTATAAATGATGCTGGGCATCAATATTTAGGAAATAAAATTTATCAATGCGCAATTGATGAAATATGTTAATAAAAACATATTATGTTTTTATTAATTTTTCTTTACATCTATTTCTTTTGTGTTATAATACTTATATAAACCTTAAAAAAAAGGAGGGTTTAAGATGAACGAGAATTATGAAAACTATGAAAATTATGAAACTAGTGCGACACCGATTACGAAATCAAACTATGCTTTTGGGTATGTTTTCTTATGGATGTTTTTTGGTATTTTAGTAACTGGCGGTGTAGCTTGGTTAGCTAGTGCAAGTCCTCTTTTGACAGCAATTGCTTGGTCCTGGCCTGCATTAATTATTTCTGCTATTGTTCAAATTGTGATTGCATTAAGTTTAGGGAAAGCAACATTATTAAAGTTAAATAAACCTTTAGCGATTGGCCTTTATTTTGCTTATGCTGTTTTGAATGGCTTAACTTTTGGTATTTTATTTTATATGTTAGATGCTTCTGAACTTTTTGCGATTTTTGGAATTACAGCTGGATTCTTTGCTTTAATGTGTATCTTTTCTTTTGTTTTTAAAAATGCTTTACGTCAATCATCAAAATTCTTTATGATAGGACTAGTTTCTTTATTAATTATGTCATTTATTAGTTTGATTTTTTGGTATAGTAATACATTATTATTAGCGGTTTCAATTATTGGTTTATTAGTATTTGGAGGCTTAACTGCATTTGATGTACGCTGGATTAAAGATGCTATGGATCATTCAGATAATCCTTCTGGAGTAGCAATTTATGGTGCATTTCATCTTTATTTAGATTTCATAAATATTTTTATGTATATTCTAAGAATTTATTTATTAAGCAATAAAGACTAATTTAAAAAAGGAATCACTGATTCCTTTTTTTATGTCAATAAAATAGGAATAATCTTTTAATTATAAGGAAATAATGCTATAATATTTTTTTGTAAGGAATTAAGAAAATGGAGAAAAAAGAAATTATTATTGTATCTTTTAAACATAATGGAAAAGTGCATCGTACTTGGTATCAAACCTATTTAATAGAGAATAATGAGGAGTATATGGTTGTTGGAAGTACTCATTCTTTAGTTATAGAATCCGATGGTCGTAAATGGCGTGCAAATGAGCCAGCAATCACGATTTTTTTTAAAAAAGAATGGTTTAATGTTGTTTGTATGATTCGTGATGAAGGTTTATTTTATTATGTCAATTTGGCTTCGCCAGCGTTCTATCTTGATGGAGTCATCAAATATATTGATTATGATTTAGATTTTAAAGTCTCTCCTGATTTTAAAATTAAAGTTTTAGATGAGTTTGAATATAAAAAACATAAAAAATTATATAATTATTCTGACGTTTTAGATAAGATTATTCGAAATAAATTTAAAATGGTTAAACAAAAAATAGTCAAACATGAGTTTCCTTTTATTTCAGAAAAAATAGGGGATTATTATCATATCTATGAAAAAATCATGAATCAGGAGGATAAAGAAGATGTATAAACAATATCAATTAGGATGGATTGAAGTGATTACTGGATGCATGTTTGCTGGAAAAACGGAAGAACTTATAAAAAGAATTCGCGTTTTAGAATATGCAAAACAAAAAATTTATGTTTTTAAACCGAGTTTAGATAATCGTTATCGTAGTGATGAGATTGCATCTCACGCTGGAAGCCATTATCAATGTTATGTACTGCAAAATGATTTATCGCCGATTAAAGATATTATTTCTAATCCCAATGTCGATGTTGTCGTAATTGATGAAGTGCAATTTTTTAATGAAGAAATTGTATCCATTTGTGAACAGTTGGCTAATGCCAAAAAAAGAGTAATTGTTGCAGGATTGGATACAGATTTTAGAGGAGAACCCTTTCCAGTTGTTGCTTCGTTAATGGCCAAAGCAGAATTTGTAACGAAATTAAGTGCCGTTTGTAATCAATGCGGCGCACCAGCTACTCGAACACAACGTCTCATTAATGGGAAACCAGCACATTATCATGATCCGATTATTTTAGTTGGCGCCAAGGAATGTTATGAAGCAAGATGTCGAAGTTGTCATTGCGTAATTCATGATCAAGAAAAAACAAGTGTTTAGCACTTGTTTTTTTAATGTATAACGATGGTGGCGAATGTTGCATCATCTTTGATTTGCTTTATTTCTAGTAGTTTTTCATATAATTCTTTATTTAAAATAGACGCGCTTTTTTCATGAATGGATAGCAATATTGCCTTGATTTCATCATTGAATTCATCAATCACTCCATCACTCATTAATAAAATGACATCGTTTTTTTGTAGTTGAATAATATAAGGATAGATTTGAACTTGATCAATAATTCCAATAGGAAGTGCATAATTTTCGATAACATAGATTTCTTCACCACGTATAATTAAAGATAAAAAGGCACCCGCTTTATAAAATTTTGCTACTAGATTGGTTTGGTCAATTTCAATTAAATCAATGGTCGTATAAGTGTCATATTGATTTTTGAGTTTTAATAAAGAATTTGTAATCGCAATTCCTTCTGTAATTTGCATTCCAGTTTTGATTGTACTAAACAAAGCTTCTATTGTAAACGTACTTTCTTCTTTTGCTTCTATTCCATTTCCCATTCCATCACTAATGGCAAGATAAAATTTATTTAAATAATGGGTTTGCAGAATCGAATCACCACAAGAAGTTGACTCTTTACTATTTTGACGATAATAAACCTCTAATGCTTGCTTTCTAGTTTCTTTTAAAGATAAAACAATGTAATTACTGACTAAATTGTGAAGGTGAATATCAATAATTTCCATTTGGCATTTTAATAAAGAATTGATAATTGGAATAATTTTTTCTTTAATATGTTCGGTTTTACAATTACTAATAGCAATATCAAATTGATAATATTCTGGAGTAGTAAAGTTATTTACATATAAGACATCATAATGATAATCTTCTAAATAACCCTTGATATTTTTATAAAATGCGTTTGCAACAATTAGTTTGTCTTGTAAAAAGTTTTCTTTATAACTTTGCATGATTTTGCTAAAACCTAAAAATTGATGCGATACGACATCCTTTAAGATACAAATTTCATCATTTTCAAATTTCTTTAAAAGATAACTATGCATAAAATTGTCAATCAATTTTAAATAAGCATCTGCTTTTAAACAATTCTGCTTAATATAGTTGATTTTATTTTCATTCAATTGATTTAAAATACCATCTTTTACATAATTAATTAATAAATGGTTGCCATTTTGATGACAATATTGATTTTTAAAACAATTTGCACATAATTTATCAAAAACTTCAATATTGGCTTGTTGTAAAATTCGACTTCGTTTTGATTTTAAAAATTGATTAGATAAAGTTTCAAACATATTTGAAAATTCGGTTAATTTCAATGCAATTTCTTGTTTATTTTTTAAATACATTTCATAAAAATAATCTTCTTTTAACATCGGACGCAATAAGGATTGTGGAAAAAAACTTAATAAAAGTACACTACAACCCGTTTCTATTAATTCGTATCTTAAAGTTTCATGATTGAGTAAAAAAATAAATAACATTGAAGTTGTTGCATAAAGAAGAATTGATAACCATTTTTTTCTTTCTTTAATAAAAGCAACAATTAAAGCAGGAATCACCATTAAAAAGATTTCATTTCCAAAAGAGGAATGTATCAAATCTATGGATAAATAAAATGCAGCCGCCATAGCTAAAGTTGATTTTAAACTTACTTTAATGGCACTAATTAAAAAAAGTAATCTTAAAAGAGTAATCGAAATCAAATCAATAGGGATTAAAGTAATATAGATTGCTAATAAAAAAGTAGAAATAATAAAAGCATTTTCATTTTGGAATACAATTGTTCGTAAAGGGAAAGTATGGATGATAAAAGAAAACAAGACGTTAAGAATCATAGCTAAAGTTAAAACAATAGCTAAATCTAATAAAAAAATGGAATGCGTAATGATTTGATAAGTAAAATAAGTAAAGAAAATGGCAAGAGTTGCACTAAAAGTATGGTTCAATATACTTTTTACTTTGCATATTCTAAAAATAAGATAAATCATAAAATAAATACAAATAGCTATTGCCACATAAAATGTCTGTTGATTATAATTTAATATATTGCCAATAGTCATTCCTAAAATACAATAAAGAAAAAAATCAATACCTGTAAAAAAGCAAAAAGAAAATAAGGGAATTGTTAATAAAATGTTTAAATCTTTAAATACAAAATAACTGCTTAAAAATCCACATAAAATAACCATTATAATTTTCAATAAATAAATGGAGACTCTTTTGATTTTTTGTTCTTTTTCATTTTCTAAAACTTGGCTCATATTTTTCACCCTAAAATAGTATAAAATAGGGATTTTAAAAAAAATGTCGAAAAAACATAAAAAATTATTTTTTTTATGTTTTTATCAACATATTTAGATTTTTTGCTTATTTCATATCTGTTTCTTTTTCTATTGATTTTTTACGCTTTAATTTAGTAAAACATTTTTGCTTTATTTTTGATAAAACATCTTTTAATTTTTTTAAATTTTTTTTCATTTTTTGATTATATGGGGATAATTTTTTTTTGACCCATTGAATCATGATTTCATAAAGTCGTAATAATGGAAATGATAAAAATTTAATATAAAATAAAGCTCCTAAAATGATTAATAAAGGTAAATAAATCGTTAAGACAGCATCATTAATTAAAAAAAGAACAAGAAAATAGAGACCGCTTAAAATACTAAAGAAAATTAATTCCAAAACAAATCGAACAAATTTACCTTTGATTCTATAAAAAATCCGATTAAATAAATCATAACTAGCTAGAAAAAGAATTCCAAATAAGAATGAAAAAATGATGATTTGGAATTGTTGGCTTAAGCTCATTTAAAAATTTTTGTAAAAATATTTTCTTTTTTTTCTTTTACAACTTGATTATCAGATTTTTTATCGCCAATGTAATTAATCTGATCAATTTGTCCTTTAATTTGCAAAATACCATTATCAGTATCCATTTTTGCAATTGTTAAATTTTTTCCTTTAATATGGATGGTTCCATAAGGAGAAGAAATTAAAAATTCTTGACTATCAAAACTTTGAATGGTTTTAACCCCCGTCATGTCTAATGTATTGCGATCTTTAAGAGATATCGTATGATTTTGGTTAATCGGTGTAGTGAATTGTTCTTCCATAAAAAAACCTCCTAATTCTTTATATGATTAAGAGGGTGAGGATATGACTTCTTCTTCGATGATTTGATACATAGAATAACTATTGTCGTTTTTAGTCTTTGGAATGCTTAAGTGCATGACTTGAATTGTAATTTTTTTGGTTCCTAAAAATAAAGTAATGAAATCATTTTCTTTGACTAAAGTTGAGGGTTTTGCTATTTTTCCATTGACCATAACTTGCCCAAATAAAATAATTTCTTTACTAATCGTTCTTCTTTTAATTATCCGACAAGTTTTTAAAAATTTATCTAAACGCATAATACCACCAAATATAATTATACGATTTTTGATATTAATTATCTAGTTGCTTCAAAATAAATTTTTTAAAATAGAGAGCAATTTCATTTTCACAGTTTTGTAAAGAACGTTCATTTTCAATTAAAATCAAAAAACCATGTAAGATATCTTTGCTATATAAAGGAAAAATATATGTTAAACGAGGTTCTACTTGACCCGCAACAATAATTACATTTCTTTTTTTGATGACGGTTTGAATTGGATGATTTTCAATCAAGGACTTATCAATATATTGATCAATATATAATTCACTACCTTTTCCATAACTGACAATGATTTTATCGATATCGGTAATGATGATAGTAGCATTACTTGTTTCATTAATGACTTTAGCAATATTGAATAATTCTTCTTCCATTCCAAAAAGAGTGGAATATTTTTTTAAAACAATTTTATTGTTTTCATCCATATAAATTTCAACATTATCTCCAGTATTGATGCGTAAGTTTTTACGAATTTCTTTTGGAATAACAATTCGTCCTAACTCGTCAATGCGACGTACAATTCCAGTATCTTTCATCATGTCACCTCGAAATTAGTATGCGTTATTATTTTAATTTTATAAGTATTAAAAATGTTTTTTAAATAAACTTTAAAAAACTAAACTTCAATTTGTAAAAGTTCTAATTTTTTGTTGATTTTTATAAAAAAAAATCTTATAATCATATAGGGAAAAGCAATTTGCTTCAGAAGGAGGGTAGTTGAATGCCAAAAACAGTTGTTCGTGAAAACGAATCACTTGATGATGCTCTTCGTCGTTTTAAAAGACAAGTCTCTAAAGCAGGAACTCTTGCTGAAGCACGCAAAAGAGAATTTTATTTAAAACCCGGAATTCGTAAAAAATTAAAATCGGAAATGGCTCGCCGGAAAGGTGGCTCTGGAAGATAAGTTAAACCACTGTAAAGTGGTTTTTTTTAATTTTTAAAAGGAAGATAATGGTGAAATAAAAAAATAGTAGAATTTATGCATATCATATGATATAATGACTATAAAATTTTTTAGAAAGGGATTGAAAAAAGTGAAATTGAAAAATTTTTTAGTGGTTTTACCTGTTGTTGCACTGCTAACTTTGGCAAGTTGTAACGAAACGAGCAATTCTTCATCAAGTGGATTATCTTCGTCATCTACTACACCATCTTCGGATCCTTCTAGTCCATCTAGTCCTTCTTCACCTTCTAGCCCTTCACTTCCTTCTGATTCTTCTAGTAGTAGTGGGTCAGAAGTTGTGACTCCAGATTTACCAACAAATGGGGAAGAAGTCTTAGAATTACTTGAAAAGTCAAGTGAAACGGTGGATTTAGTCAATTCTATTCGATTGGAACAACCGCTATATTATGTTGATTTATTCTATTATTTTTATGACAACGATGCTTATAATGTCAGTGGCATGAGCTTCTTTTCAGAATTTGGATTCTATTTTGGACCATTAGTAGGTAAGGATAACACATACTTGGAGGCTTCATATATTGAAGATTATGGTCTTGAAGCCTATACTTATCCAGTAGGGACAAAAGAAGAACAAGAAGAAAATTCTGATATTATTACTCAGGAAGATATCGATGCCCAACTAGTAAGTTTTTTAGTCTCAGGAAATTATGATTTTGAAGGTGCGATTGCAATTGTTGAAAGTTTTATGGATGAATCAGAATATGTAAATCCTGGGAAAGTTCAATCTAGTTATGATGCTGACAGCCAAGAAATTACTGTAGTTGTAACGGGTGGCTATTATGATTATTATGAAGATGAAGATTTCAATGAAATTGATGCTTATTATGAAGTATCTGCAGAACTCATTTTTGAAGATAATTTATTCTTATCTTCTGTTACAACTTCTTATGTTGTTTATGATATTAATGATGTTTCTGAATCTTTTGAAATTGCCGATGGTGCCGTTCCTTTAGACGAAGTTGATGTTTCTGCTCGTGCAACAGCAACGCAAGGAGAAAAGTATCCAGCAACCGATGGATTGATTGATTTTAATCCATTTGATTATTTAATTCCACAAGGGGCTTCTGTTCAAGTGGGTAAGACAGTAGATGGCGTCTTTACTGAAACATCTAATTTTACAACAGATGATACGATTGAATTCCAAGTAACGGGAAGTACAGATACAACATCAGAAGTATTTTCAGTAGCGTCTTCTGACGAAACAGTTGTTGAACTAGATGCTTGGTCAGAAGAGTTGACAATTGTTGGAGCGGGGACGACAACTTTAACATTTACTAGTATTTATAATACGATTGAAGTTGAAATTACAGTTGAAGATACTCAAACAGGTGGCGATACACAATCAAGATCTGAATTGTTAGTTGGTTCTTGGGTATGGGACGAAGATTACGTATTAACCTTTAATGCGGATAAAACAGGAACTGTAGAGGATACATGGTATGAAGATTCTGCTTCTTTTACCTATGAAGTAGATGAAGAAACAGGAGAGATTACTTTTATTTCTGAAACATGGGCGGATGATTTTAAAAATATTGTTGGTCAATCTTTCAATAGTGCTTTCATTGATGCTGATGAGTTTTAACAGTAAGCACTGGAGCTTTTGGAATTCCTTCAACATGGGAAAAAATGGCGTAATAAATTTATTAAAATAAACCTTAGCAATTCGCTAAGGTTTTATTTTTTATACTAATTTATTGTCTCTTTTCATATATTGAAAAGAGGTGATACAAATGATTTATATTGATGAAAAGCAGATTCGTATTCAATTATTTCAAAAAATTCTACGAGTCAGTGATCAATGTATTATGGTTGCAATGAAAAATAAAAAGATTATTATTGATGGCTATAAATTATGTATTACCTATTTAGAAAAAACGGAAATCATTATTGTTGGAAGATTTAAATCCATTCAATTTTTAGAAAAAGAGGAAAATTTATGTTAAAATCATTCGACAAATATGAAGTGCACATCTTTGATATTACTTCAGCAATGAATCAATTAAAAGAAGAAAAAGTTGTCATTTATAAGTTAGAAAAAATTGATGCATTTACTTATACTTTTTTAGCCTCTCCTTATTGTAGAAATCGAATCAAAAAAGTGTTTGTTCAACCAAAACTAATTAAAAAAGTTGGACTTTTTCACATTGTGGAAAATTTTTTTACTTTTAAAACAACCGCGTTAGCTTTAATTTTTTCGATTGTTTTATTTTTTTTGTTTTGTAATCGAATTTGGAAAATTAATATTTCGGGAGATAATAAGCAACTCTATCCAAAAATCCAAGAAACTTTAGAAAAAAATAAAATTAAAGTAGGTATGGGAAAAATCAATAGTGAATCATTATTGTTAGTTGAAGAAAAAATTCTTTATGACTTAAAAGATCAAATTGAATGGTTAGAAATGAGAGTAAATGGATCTACTTTAACGGTTAAATTTTTAAAGAAAAGAGTTTCTAATCCGCCTATTTTACTCAATCAATCTTTATATGCCACAAAAGATGGAGTCATTCATTCTTTTGATATTAAAAATGGCGAAAAAATGGTTAAAGTCAATGATTATGTAAAAAAGGGCGATTTATTAGTAAAAGATGTGGTGACAACAGATCAAAATGAAGATGTATATGTAGGAACATACGGTAGTGTCTATGCTTATACATGGTACACTGTGGATGCAACCTATACATTAAAAGACAATGAAGCATATGATGAAGTAGATGTGTTCAGCACGCTTTTAATTGAATCGCGAGCAGAAGTTGGAAAAGAAATTACAGAAAATGAATCCATAGAGAAAGAAAATGTGATACAATTTAAAAAGGAAGGTAAAATAATAACGATGAAAGTACATTTTACCTGTATTGAAGACATCACAAAGGAATGATTTATGGAATGGATTATTTTTTCAATTTAAAGCAATATCACTTGACAATGGATCAATTGACTCAATTTTATGGTGCCGATGATCATAACATCAAATATATTGAAAAGGCTTTTCAGCAACCAATTCAAGGGAATGGCGATTATTTAATTGTTCAATCAAAAGATGAAATGGGATATATGAAAATCAAAAAAGCAATTGAATTAGTTATTAATAAAGTAAAAGAAAATGCAGATATTGATAAAATGTTGTTAGATTCAATTATCAAACAAGTGAATGAAAATAAATTTTTTAATGATGGAGATATCAAATTTGTAACAACTTATCAAAAAAAAGTGATTAAACCTAAAAATGAAAGTCAAGTAAAATATTTTCATGATTTAGAAAAAAATACAATCATTTTCGCTACTGGTGCGGCTGGAACTGGGAAGACTTTTTTAGCTGTAGCTTATGCAATTGATCAATTAAAAAAGAATAAAACACAAAAAATTATTATTACACGGCCTATTGTTGAAGCCGGAGAAAATTTAGGATTTTTACCTGGTGAATTAAAAGAAAAAGTAGATCCTTATTTAACTCCAATTTATGATGCCTTAAATACGATTTTAGGGGTAGAAATGACACAAAAATATTTAGAAAAGGGAATTGTTGAAATTGCCCCTTTAGCTTATATGCGAGGAAGAACACTTTCTGATGCTATTGTGATTTTAGATGAAGCACAAAACACGACAGCAGTACAAATGAAAATGTTTTTAACTCGTTTGGGATATAATGCAAAAATGATTATTACTGGCGATGAATCACAAATTGATTTAAAAAATGCAGCAACTAGTGGATTAATTCATGCTAAAAGAATTTTACAAAATATCGAACAAATCGCTTTTATTACTTTCCAATCAAGAGATGTTGTTCGAAATCCATTAGTTGGCAAAATTATTGATGCTTATGAAACAAAAAAATAATTGGTAACCCAATTATTTTTTTTCATAATAGTAGTCAAAGATGTCTTCGATTAAATGCGGATTAAATGTTTGATTACGAATCATTTGAATTTCAAAACGATATGGAGGATAACTCACTTTTTGATTTTCAACAGTATAAGAAATCCAAGGAGTTTCTAAAATAAATATTTTATCGGCTAGTAAAGGATGATAAATAAAATGCATTAAGTGATGAAAACCTATCATTCCTAAGCCAATATTTGCATGCCTATCTTTATGTGCCCCTTTAAGATTTTTTGAATCATTAATGTGGCAAACCTTTAAATAGTTTAGACCAATGATTTGATCAAATTCGGAAAGAAGTTCATTTGTTTGTGATAAATCATAACCTCCATCATGAATATGGCAAGTATCTAGACAAACACCTATACATTCTTTTTTTTCGATTAAGTCAATGATATTTTTAATTTCTTGAAATGTAATTCCAACTTCTGATCCTTTCCCAGCCATCGTTTCTAAAAGAATTTGAATCGTTGGATAATCATTAAATAGTTGATTCAATGCATTGGCAATATGTTGAATTGCTAGTTGACGATCTGCTTTTAAGGCACTTCCAGGATGTAACACTAAATATTTACACCCAATCGCTAGTGTTCGTTCAATTTCTGTTTTTAAAAGTCGAATCGAAAGTTGATATTTTTCTTCATCTTCACAATTGGCAAGATTAATGAGATATGGAGCATGGACAATCACATTTTCTATGTCCATATGATTTTCTTTTAACAGTGCTTTGGCTTCTTCTATTTTTAAATTGTTTAAAGGTGTGCGTATCGTATTTTGTGGAGCACCAGTATAAAACATAAAAGTATTTGCTTGATAAGAAATGGCTTCTTTAACAGAACCTAGTAAATAATTTGGTGCGGACATACCGACATGAGAACCAATAATCATTGATTTCCCTCCTTGTACTTTTGAATTTGTCTTTTTTTGATTTCTTTTTTGATAAATTCACGCTTGTGTTTTCTTTTGATTTGATCAATTTGTAATTTTATTTTCTTCTTATAATTCGGCTTTACTTTTTTTAAGCGATTTTGATGAATTACTTTTTTTATTTCTATATCCATTTCTCCAGGTTTTTTCATTCTTTTTTTTCTTGAATCAAAATTCTTTAAAGTTTTCCATTCGTGATTTTTAATTTCTTTGGTGACAAAAGTAATACCTTGGTCAGACAATTTTGAAATGGCTTCTTTATCTTTATTTTGATAAATAGTTATACATTGGCCAGTTAAATTATTTCTACCACATCTTCCTGCGCGATGCATATAAAAATCTAAATGCTCTATTGAAGGCATGCCAATTGAGATGACATGGCTTACTCCTGGAATATCAATTCCTCGACTGGCAATATCGCTAGCAATGATGTATTTAAATTCACCATTTAAAGATCGTTTAATATTCTTTTTTCGTTCTCTACTTTTTAAATCTCCATGAATCATTTCAACATCATAATTGCGTAGATGCAATTCATTATAAATATTTTCAACCTCTTTTTTGGTATTTGCAAAAATTAGGCAGACATAAGGATTGATATTTTGTAAAATTAAATCGAGAATATCATAAATATTCCTTTCTTTTGAAGGATAGAGAATGTGTTCAATATTTTCATGATCAGAGGACTTATCATCTTCAATTAAAATCGGATTTTTTAAATATTTTTTTAAAAAAGGTCGTATTCCAACAGGAATCGTTGCACTAAAAACCATAATTTGGGCTTGAGGATGTATTAATGAAGCAATGCGATCCACTTCATTTAAAAATCCCATTTCTAAGGTCATATCTGCTTCATCTATAATGAGTGTAGAAACAGTCGATAAATTTAAAAGTCCATTATCAATAACAATATGCTGAATTCTTTCGGGTGTTCCAATTAAAATTTGTGGTGTAACATTTAATTTTTCAATATCTTTTTGACTTTCTTGTCCACCCATCAAACAACTAATTTTAACTTCGGGAAAATTTTTAAAAAATATTTTGCAACATTGATATAATTGTAAAGCAAGTTCACGTGTTGGAACTAAAAGAATACTTTGTAAAATTGGTTTATCTTTTTGAATTTTATTTGCTAAAGGAATTAAAAAAGCGTGTGTTTTTCCACTTCCTGTTTTTCCTTTTCCAATGATGTTTTGATTTTTTAATGCATGCGGAATGACTAAATGTTGGATTGTTGTTGGAGTGGTAAAATGAATTTCTTGAATGGCTTGTAAGACCTCTTTTTTTAAAGAATATTCATCAAAGGTATGCATAAAAATCACTTCTACTTTCTTTGTATTTATTATATAATAAAAAGCGACTCTTTCCTAGTCGCTTTTTCATTAATAATAAAGAAAAAATAAAACAATTCCAGTTATTAGCAATAAAATGACGAAAATCAAAATGGAAATTTTCATTGCAGATTTTGGATATTTTCCATAAAATTTTCCATTTTGACCATTGATGACAAAATGATATTTCTTTTGAGCGATTTGATAAAATCCATTATATAGAGGACAAAGCATTTGTTTGAAGGTAACGTGATCGTATTTTGTTTTGATATTTAAACTAGAAACTGTATCTCCACCAATTTTTTTTATGATATGTGTGCGAATATTTCTAGCCATAACATTTCGAGCACGTTCAAATCCTTCTTCCAAATTAATGGAAGATTTTTCGGCTTGATAGCCTAAAAGATATTTTTCATCATATTTTTGAGATTCTTTTAAATTATAAAAAGCAACTTTTCCAATATAATCATCTAAAACATTTTGTGTGCCACGAATGACGACATCATCAAAAAATTCATCTAAATTTCCAGCAACAGGTGTCCAACGAATTCTTCTTTCTTGAACAATTCGCATACTTTTTCCAGAGCGTATTGTACGAGTGACATAATAATAATCTCCACGCATTCCACTATATTGACTAAATGTTTCTGCATCAAACGTCCAAATTGGAATATAGAATGCAGAATAAGCGGGATGATATAAAGCTTTTTTTATTTTTCCGGGAGCCCAAAAACGACTTTTTATCCATTGATGAAATAATTGATTATTATCTTCTTCTGATAATTGAAAAGGAATAATTCCCTCTATATGGATGATTTCATCTTCAATATTTTGTTTGATTGTTTTATTAGAACCACAAAACGGGCATTCAGTAGAAAGCTGATTTTTATCAATCATAATGAGTGCACCACAATCTTCACAACGAATATTGATTTTATTTTCAGTATTTATTTCATTTTCTTTATTGTTTTTATATTTTTGTAAATATGTTTCAAAATCATATTCTTCAATCGTTCCTTCTTTGCCATTGAGTGGAATAATAGAGCCACAATTATCACAAATTAAATTTTGACTTTCAGGATCAAAATGCAAAGTAGAACCACATTGAGGACATTTACTATTGACCGCTTCTTTTAATTCTTGTTCATCATACATAATTTATTCCTCCTAAAAAAAGGCAATCATTAGATTGCCAAAAGGTTTATTTTAAAGGTTCTCCACATTCAGGACAGAATTTAGAATTTCCTTTGACTTTATGATGACATTTTGGACATTCTTTTTCTATTTCTACTTGAATGGCACCACATTCAGGACAAAACTTTGTTCCTTCAGGGATTTCATGATGACATTTAACACATTCTTTTTTCCTAGGTTTTAATAATTGACCACAATTTCCGCAGAATTTTGCATTTACTGGATTTTCTTGATGGCAATTTGGACAAATAATTAATTTTTGAGTGGTATTTGCATTAGAGGCATTAGACATCGCATCTCCCATGATTTTGCCAAAGCCTACTCCTGCACCTAAACCAACTCCTAAGCCAGCAATACCGCCTTCATTTTTTGCTGCATCTTTGATGGAATCAGCGGCTTGATATTGTGTGTAAAGATTCATATCGCCAATTGCAGCCATAGAAGAACGTTTGTCGATTGCTTTTTCGACATCTTCTGGTAAGGAAATATTTTCAACAATAACTGAAGTTGTGGTTAAACCTAAAGAGGCGAGTTTTTCGCTCACTTTTTTTCTTGTACCTTCACCAATTTCTTCATACATTGTAGAAATGTCTAAAATCGGAATTTTTGTTTCAGACATAAAATCACTAAAAGAAGAAACAACAATGGTTTTAATATGATCTTGAATATCTTTTGTTGAATAACTTGGTAATGTGCCAAATACTTCTTTTAAAAATACGGCAGCATCATCAACTTTAATGGTATAATTTCCAAATGCACGTACGCGAACAGCTCCAAATTCAGCATCTCTTTTGACAATTGGATTACTTGTACCCCATTTTAAATTTGGGAATTGACGTGTATTAACAAAGTAAACTTCTGCTTTAAAAGGAGAATTAAAATCATACTTCCAAGAATTTAATTTCGTTAAAACAGGGATATTAGCAGTTGTTAATTTATAACGACCTTCTGTAAAAACATCTGCGATTTGTCCTTCGTTAACAAAAATTGCAACTTGAGAAGCACGAACGGTTAATTGTGCTCCATTTTTTATTTCATTTCCATCACATGGGAAACGATAAACCATATCTTGAGAATTCGTATCTTGCCATTCGATGACATTAATTAATTGTGCTCTAATTTTTTTGAAAAGTCCCATAGTTTTCACCCCTCTTTTCTATTATACAAAAGAATTACAAAATATTAAATAATTTTTTATTGAAATCTTTGTTTATTCAATTATTTTATTATAATTTATGCTTTTTGATAGACCAAAATAACAAAAGATGCCGTTAAACATAAATTGTTGATTTGTTTTAATTTTTGATGTCCTTCTTTTGGAGATTTATAATAATAGGGAGTCATTGTAAATAAATCCATAATTTCTTGATTGGATTTTAAATGTATTACTTGATTCATTTCTTTTTGTTTTAATAATAGAAATCCTTCAATGTTTAATTCTTTTAATTCGTTGAATTCAACTTTTTCATAGATAATTTTTTTTAATTCAAAAAGATGATTTTTTCCTGGTAAAACACGAATGAAAATGCCATCTTTTTTTAAAACACGATAAAATTCTTTTTCAAACATTGGAGCAAAGCAATTGAGTGCACAATCAAAAGATTCATTCAAAAATGGAAGATTCATTAAATTACCAATGACATATTCAATGCTTTCAATGCGTTCTCTTTTTTTCCTTTTGCATGCTTCTATAATGGCCTGTTTTGATAAATCAATGCCAAAAGTTTGAGTTTCTTTTTTTTGATTTAAAATTTGATGTATATAATTGGTATAATAACCTTCGCCACAAGCGAAATCGCAAAAAGTCAGTGTTGTAGAAATGGGTAAAAACTGGCAAAATAAATCAGCAACTTCTTGTCTTAAAAAGTGATAATAATCCAAAGATAAAAAACGATTACGAGCTTGAATCATAAAGGCTTGATCACCAGGGGAATCAGAATGAATTTGATTGGCTAATAACAAATTTGTATATCCATATTTGGAAATGTCATAATTATGATGTTGACTACATTGATAACTTTTTTCTATTTTTTTTAATCCCAATTGGCAAACAGGACATTTTAAAATCATGATTCGGCACCTTCTTTTTCAAGCGGCATTGGCTTATTTTTTTTCTTTTGAATAAAATATTTGCAAGTAAAAATAAGGAGATAGATGAAGATAATGAAGAAGGTTGATATTAAATATCCAGAATAATCAATCATGACATCTTTATATGCTCCACCTCTTCCTGGCACATAAAGTTGAATGAATTCCGATAGGACAGCAATGAAATATCCACTTGCAAAATGGATAGGGATAGAATAAAGCCATTGCCGTTTTTTAAAAAATAAAGCATAAGTGAATAAAGAAAAAATCCCAAGAATAAAAAACACACCAAAATGTCCTAAAGCTTTGCGGATAAAAGAAGTAAAACTTTGGATATCCGTAATTAAAGGTTTTTTAACAATTTTTAAATCAATTGTAAATTCAAATGGAGTTTCAACACTAAATCCATCAGTATAAGTTACAGTTATTGTTGTCGTGCCAACTTGATGAGGGGTAATAATGCCATCAGCACCAATGGTAGCCACTTTTTCATTGGAAGATTGAAAAGTCACGCTTTTATAAGTTGCATCTTCTGCATAATGTATAGTCAATGAAATTGAATTTCCATTTGTAAATTGATATTTGTTTTCACCAATTTTTTTTAATGTATTACCACTTAAAGTATACGTGTTGCTTTCTGCTAAAGATAAGCGATTATAAACGGTTAATTGAAAGCAAACTTCTTCTTGATTATATAAATTTGTAACCCGAATGGTGGAACTACCACAATTTTTAGCGGTCAACAAACCATCAGAAGAAATTGTGGCAACTTGTGGATTACTAGAAGAATATTGCAATAAAAGTCTAGTGTAATTTTGATTTGTATAAATTCCTAAAGGAATCGACGTGTTTTTATACATATTATAATTATCTAAAATAATTTCTGGATGTGAAGCGTCCTCAATATTTGTAATTTGAAAAATAGAAAGATCTTCATGTGCAACATAAAAGCGAATGGTTTTATCGATATGGCTTTGTAAAATAGGAGTACAAATTGAAACTTTAATATCAAAAACTCCTTCATTTATGATAACCAAATTGCGGTATTGATTTCCATTTTCTGTTAATTCTAGCCGAGCTATGTCTTCTCCTTCAATGGGAATCAATTCCCAATTTAATTCTTTATAAGTTGCATCTTGCGCTTGTTTTATATCTACAAAAAGCGTGATGGTTGGTGTATTCGCTTGAAGATAGGTGATATTAGAAAGTTCTTCTCCATTTTGATAGATTTGTAAATCTATCGGCAAAATTTCATGAATTTCAATGTGTAAGAGGTCACTCATAATCCCTGAAGCCAAATGATAGATTTTAAAAAAGGCAATTCCTTCGTGATTAAAAACATTTAATTGATTGGTATTTGCATCATATTCTATTAAATCATTCGTATTCCATTCTTCTAAATTATATTGAGAAAATTCTTCCTTTTCTTCTTCTGATAAATCACTGAAATTTAAGGGAATAAATTCAAAAGCATCGCCAAGTGAAGTAGCATTAGCAGGTAAATAAGATAAGTTGATAAAATCGGAGACAATTTCATTAACAGATACAATATTTTTAAAATGAACTTGAATATCTGTAATACTTACATTTTCTTTTTCAATGACTTCTACAATCATTTGCTTTTCTATTTTTTGATCATAAGTTACAGTTATGTTTGTTTTACCGGGTTGTATGCCATAGACTATACCTTGTTGAGAAACGGTAGCAATTTCATTGTTTTCCGATTGATAGGTAAATAAAGTAGTGTCTATTGCGGCATTACTGGGATTTTTAGTAATAGATATTTTTTTAGAAGTGCCAACAACTAAAGTCATCGAATTAGAAACTAGAAAATCTTCAAGTTGTGGCAATGGCAAAACGGTAATTTCATGAGAAGCATAAATGGATGGATTTCTAACTGAACGAGCAATCACCATTGTTTTTCCAGGGCGAATCGCTTGAATAATTCCCTTATTAAATGTAGCAATCGATGCATCTAAAGTTTCATAAGATACATCAAAAAACGAGACATTGCTTGGTTGAAAAGCAATATTCAATCTTTTTGTTGCTCCTACATATAATTCTGATGCGTTTCCTTCTAAAAAAGAGATGCTTTGTGGTTCAATAACTTCCGAATAGTCGACGAGAATATTGAAACAACTTTTAACAGAAGGATTTGCATTAGATATGACTTCAATAGGAATTAATTCTAAATTATTATAGTGTTTTGCTACAATTACATCATTTTGAATTTCAATTGCATTTTTAGTATAAGAAGTTGTAACTGTAAAAGATAAATTCGTTGTATTTTCTGGTAAAAAATTAACTTTTATAAAATAATTTTGACCAATATAAAGAATATAGGCTTCTTTTTGTTCCTCAAAAATTGCATTTTCTATGGTTACTGATAATTGAGTAGGTAAAACTTCAAAAACAGAGATAAGCATACTATCTTTTTTTGATTCATCAAAAGCACTTTGAACTGTAATAAGAACATTCCCCTGATTATTAAAATGGATTAAACCGGTTTCGGTTACAGAAGCTATATTGGCGTCCGATGAGGAATAAATAAGAGATTGATTGGTGGCATCGGTTGGTGTAATGGAAGTTTGAATTTGATAGGTATCTCCAATATAAGCAGAATCAATTTTATTGTCAATTTGAACTTTTTCTACATTTACAAATTGAGTTTGATCTTTAGAAATGTCATTGATAATATCAGAAAGTGAACCGCCAACCGCATCACTTTGGCTAGCCGAACTAGCACCGGGGATACAAGATTCAACAATAATTGTTATGGCACAGCCAATATAAACAAGCAAGATAAGCCATTTTAAAATAGGCTTTTTTCTTTTGTTTGCCATTCTTTCCCCTCCTGTTCTAATAAAATAATTATAATTAGTTTTAAAAGAAACTGCAATGGTAATTCAATTTAAACATATTTATAAAAAGACCCATTTACAAAAAAAATAAAAAAAATGTTGAAATGAACATTAAAATCGCATATACTAACATAAATATATTTTTTTGTTGAGAATAAAAAATTCTTTGTTTTCAACAAATAAATATAAAAAACAAACAAAAGGGGGGATTAAAAAATGAAAAAAAAGTTTATTATTTGTTGTTTGGCCACGGTTGTGGCACTTGGCTTGGCAGGATGTACTCAAAATGATGGAGATGGTAGTGGAGGTTCTTCAAGCGGAGGAATAGTTGACAAAGGAGAACCCACACAACAACAAGTTGTTGAAGCACTAACGGCTTTAAGTGGAAAAACATGGAAAAGTTTTACAAATTATAGTGAAACCTATAATAGTTATCAAGCCGTTAGACAAGAGGCTACCTTAGATTTTCAACTCTATAATAATGATTTTGCTGAAATTAAAGGAACCGTTGAAAACTATCCAAATAATGGGACAACTGCAGATTTAAGTTATGAATATACAAATCAAGTTTATGCAGAAGATGGATATGTCTATGATTTAACAGCATTTGAAGAACAATATGCAGATAGTAATACGGGCGCAAGACAAGAAGTTAATATGTACAATAATTGGGAAACAATGATGGATATTAAAGCGAATATTGAGTCATTAATTGAAGTCTTTACTGATCCTAGTGCTATTTATCCTGAAGAATATGGTTATCGAGATATTACTTATGAAGTTGAAATTAGTTTGGCAGGCAATTATTTGGCATCTATTTGGACCTATGCTGATGCAACAGCAAATTATTATTCTGACGAAGATAACCAAATCTTTGTAGAGTTAGATAAAGAACATAATGTTGTCAATTATGGTAGTTATCAATGTTATTATGCCAATACAGCAGAAGGAGAAGGTGGCAGAGAAACCGGAATTGTTTCACAATTTAGATATACAATAGAATCTGATGTAGATACTTCTAATCGTACTGATTTTACTGGAACAAAACTAGATAAAAATGATTTTAATATTTCTGGTTTATCACCGATTGATTTAACAAGCATTGCAGATGGAGAAATTGATTATGCTACAGCATCTCAAATCGTGTTAGATATGAACTCTTTTGCGACTGGAACAACAAAAGCAGTAGTTCATGAAGAAGTGACAAGTGTTAATAATGTAAAAACGGTTTTAGATTATACAGCTACGCGATACAATAATTATGTTTACGAATCTTTAGGTACGGAAACAGTATATAATCCTGCAGATGCCAGTGAGCCGACATCAACTGAAGATTATGTTGTTCAAAGACAAGCTTTAGAAGATGGTATTTTATTAATTACTCAATATGAAGAGACAATTGATAAAAATGTAGTTTCAAATGTAATGGGATCAGCAGTACATAGTATGGATGAACATTTCAATCCAAGCGCCGCTCTTGAATTTACAATCGGTGGATTAATGAAAGAAGCAATCAATACAGGTAGCACGAATACTGGATTTAGCGTTACTACTGTTACGGCAACAGGTACAAAAACTGGAAATACCATTACCATTACTGTTGGCTATCGATTAGAATGGTTAATTTCTGGAATGGGAACTTCTGATCATACTTATGTCATGACGATTGAAGATGGATTTATTACTAAAATTGTTCACGATTATGATAATAATGGAGAAATCACTTATGCGACTTATGATATGAGTAATGATCCAATGACTGATTATACAGGAACTTTAATTGATCCAGATGATGTCGAATTACCTGAAACTCCTTGGTATTATTAAAAAGATAACTATTAAGAATCAAAAAAGTCCGATTTTTAAAAATTGGACTTTTTATTTTGAAAATTTAATTTTGATTTAATATTAAAATTCAGTTTAAGCAATATAATGAATATAGGAAGTGATCGAAATGAAAAAGAAAATTTATATTCTAACTGGCGCATCAGGACATGTTGGGCAAAATATTATTAATGAGTTATTAAAAGAAGATTGCGAAATTAGAGGGCTCGTATTACCTGAGGATAAAACGATTTTACCTATTCATTCCAATCTAAAAATTTATTATGGAAATATTTTGGATATGGAGTCCTTAAAACCTTTGTTTGAAGCAGATCCTAATAATGAAGAACTTTATGTCATTCATGCTGCAGGGATGGTTTCAATTCGATCAACATATAGTAAAAAAATGTATCGAATTAATGTAGAAGGTACTAAAAATATTCTTGAAATGTGTAAACAATATCATGTACAAAAAATGGTTTATATTAGTTCTGTTCATGCAATTCAAGAATTGCCTAAAAATGAAACCATTGTTGAAACAGATACATTTGATCCTAAATTCATTCATGGACCTTATGCAAAAACCAAAGCAATGGCAACTTCTTTAGTATTGCAAGCGACCAAAGAAGGACTTAATGCATGTGTTGTGCATCCGTCTGGTATTCTTGGACCATTTGATGCCAATACGGGACATTTAAATGAATTGGTAAAAATGGTTGCTAGTAAAAAATTACATATTGGAGTAAAAGGAGCTTATGATTTAGTAGATGTTAGAGATGTTGCAAGTGGAACGATTGCAGCTTTAAAAAAAGGAAAAGTTGGTGAATGCTATATCTTAAGTGGTCATAAAATTCAAATGATTGATTTTATGAATATGATTTGTGAAATGCAAGGCATTAAAAAAATCAAAAGAATCGTTCCGACATGGATTCTAAAAATGATTGCTCCATTTGCTGAATTACACTATAAAGTTACGAAAAAAACACCTTTGTTTACTCGATATTCTTTTTATACTTTAAATAGTAATTCCAATTTTTCTTGTAAGAAAGCCATTGAACAATTCAATTACCATCGTCACACGATGGTAGAAACTTTAAAAGATACTTTACAATGGTTGTCAAATATTCAATTAATCCAAAAGAGTCCAATAAAAATAAAATAATTAAAATCGTTCGGGATAGCAAGCTTTCATTGTTTCTTCAATACTTTGATAAATATCTTTTCCACCATGGAAGTCAAAATGTTTGAAATTTAACGCTTCCATGGTTTGATTTCCATCAATATAAAATTTTTTACATTGAATTTGAGTCATTAGTTTAGCATGATTTAATCCACTTTCTAATCCTTGTTTTTTAAACTTTCTATCGATAAATTTAGCTCCGATAGCTGTTAAAAAAGCAGGGATTTCTTTGTATTTCCGATTGTCTTTAGAACTTTTTAGAATTAAAGGAATTAATACTTTAAAAGGAAGATTTTCTTTTCCAATAGGGTAACATGTTCCATGTTTTCCAAAAAAAGAACAGGCAACAATACTTTCGGCAACGCCCCATACATCAATGACTGCTGTTCCTCCATTTTTTGGTAAAATGACCGATTTCATTTTATCATAATATTTTAGAAATGACTCTCTCCATAATGGCTTTCTTTGGGGCATTGTTCCAAAAATATATGGAAGTTCTAAAATCATTACTGAAAATAATGAATCTTTTCCTAATGCAATCAATTCTTGTTCTTGCTGAATTCTTGCTTTGATATAAGGATGATATTTTGATAATTTGCCATTCATATGCTTATCATAAGTTGCAAAATAAGACCCCAAAATCACACACCTTTGAATGTTTGCTTTTTTTGCTGCCTGACAGATTTTTTTACATTGACGAACAAGTCGATCATAAAAAAAATCATAAGCAGGAGCTTTAGGGATATAGCGATCATCAGGGCCTAAAGCATAAATGAAGCAATCATAATTTTTATCCTTTAATAGATTATAAATTTCAGATTCATTCATAGTAAAAAGATTGCCATATGAAAGGTGTATGCGTGAATCAAACCAATTGCTAATTTCAATTTCATTTTCTAAAGCAATAGTATCCACTTGGATTCCTAAATCTAAAAATTTTAAAGCGGCATGATAGCCTAAAAAGCCCGTTCCTCCAGCAATGAAAACCTTTTTAATTGTTTGCATTTTTGTCACCTCAAAAATATTTTATCATAAAATTAGTGAATTAAAATTGTTATCTTTTTAAAATAAGTATATAATAACGTGTAAGGTAGGGTAGTATGGAAAAAGAAAAGAAAAAACTAACGAAAGCAAAAAAAGTATTAATTATTATTAATAGTATCGCTTTGCTCTTTATTATAGGTTTAATTGTTTTTTTATGCATTTATTTTAAAGATGATATTAAACTTTTGGCTGATGACGAAGGAAAAGAAGTTTTCATGCAAAAAATCGAAGATGCTGGCGTGTTTGGTGTTTTAATTTTACTCGTAACTCAAATTTTGCAAGTTGTCGTTGCTTTTATTCCTGGTGAGGTCGTAGAATTTGTTGCTGGCGCGATGTATGGTGCTTTTTTTGGTATGCTCATTTGCCTGCTTGGATTAATTTTAGCAACATTTATTATTTATGGCTTGGTAAAATGGTTGGGGAAACCTTTTTTTGATTTAAATGTGAATCAAAAGCAATCTTCAAAATTACAATTTTTGCATGATCCGGATCGTAGTTTGCTCATTCTCTTTTTTATATTTTTAATTCCAGGAATTCCTAAAGATATCTTTATTTATCTTATTCCTTTTACAAAAATCAAATTATCAAAGTTTATTTTAGTTTCTTCTATTGCACGTATTCCTTCTATTTTGTCTTCCACTTTTGTTGGAGCAGCTGTTTTTGATGAAAATTATATTGTTGCTATGATTGTCATGGGATTGATATTCATCTTTTCTGTTTTAGGACTTATTTTTAATAAAAAAATTTATGAATGGCTTAATACCATAAAACAAAAGCGTAAAAACAAAAAAGAGGTGCAAAATCATGAAAACCATTAAAGCCAATCTCTATTCTTTGATTTCTATTATTATCGAAATTTTTTCTATTCTTTTTTTGTTTTTTCCTATCGTTGAAGTCGTAGAGCAAGAAAATATTTATATTTATCATTTTAAAGACTATACGGGTATTGCTATCTTAAAAGGCGAAATATTATCTCTTCCTCATCAAATATTTCTGATTTTATTTATCATTTTAACTTGTAGTCTCATATTTATCCATTTATGCTCTATTTTATTTAAAAAGTCTTATTTTAAAATCAAAAAAATACTTTTCTTTTTACAACTAGCATTTAGTTTTTCTTTGTTGTCCCATTATAATTTTATTGGGTTTATTCTTGAAATTTTACTTTTTATTCCTTTTGTATTTATGATTGTTCAAGAAACTCATTTAAAAAAGGAAAATAATGGGAATATGCTTTTTTATAATGTTTTATGGGGTGTTATATTGATGTTTATGCTGATTTTAATTTTAAGCTTAGATGCTTTTGTTTTTGCCAATATCTTGCTATTTTAAATTCGAATAAACTTTACTATCTTCCACAAAATAAAGGTGGAGGAGATAAAAATGAAAAAATGGAAGATAATTCTTTCTTTGTGTTTCTTCCCTTTGCTTTTACAAGGATGTAATCTTCAAGACAACACGGACTCTGTTCCATCCACCAATAATGGTAGTCCTTATTTAGTTTCTAAATATGAATATCAAGAAACAAAGACAATCAATTTTAAAAATAAAGTAAAAGAAACTCAAAAAATTACACAAACCAATATACAAGATTTTTTAGGAGATACGTTGCAAGCTGATACGTTTTCTAATGTATCTATCAATCCTGATGGATTAATCTTATCTACGGAAGAATATAATGGTGTCATTCATTTTTTAATATTAAATGGCTATTTTTTAAAAGAAATAAATATTCAAGCAAAAGCCTACGATGAAAATACTCCGATTTTATATTGTAATAATCAACTTAGTGAAACCTTAACCGATACATTGCAGACCTATACGTTTACCTTTAAGCGAAACATTACAAACTTTATTATTGGAGCAAAGGTTATTACACAAGAAGGTATTGAAGCCAAAGATCGAATGATACTGATTGAAAACATGGAATTGGTTTTAACAAAACGACCCATTAAAATTAATCTTTAAGGCATTTTTTAAAAAAAATGTCTTTTTTTTGTTTAAAAATAATATTGTGGTTCATAATGAGGGTAGAAGTAATTGCAATTACTTAAAAAGAAAGGAAGGAAAATGAATAGCGAAATTACAACAAAAGAATTGGCAGGAATTGAAGATGTTTTAGCACATTATAGTGTGACAATCAAAAAGGCCGCATATTATCAATCCATTTGTACGGATAAAAAGGTAAAAAAAATGTGTGATGATTTATACAAAAAAAATGTGTTGGAATTTCAACAATTATTAGAATATCTAATGTAGAGGTGAGCAATGCAAGATAAAGAAATTTTAGAAGACTTATTAAATGATGAAAAAGAACTTTCGTCTTTATTAAATACATTTGCTTGTGAATGCGCAAATGTAAAACTGAAAAATTTATTTTTAAATTTATTAGATACGACACAAGCAAATCAGCAAAAAGTTTTTAACATGATGCAAAATAATGGATATTATCAAGTTAAAAATGCAACCGCTGAACAAGTAAAACAAGTACATAAAAAATTTGCCAAAGAAAAATTTGTGTCGTAACCAAAGGAGAAAAGATGAGATTAATCTTCTTTCATCTCTTCTCTTTTATTTTTTTTAAAAAAGGTTTGACAAAAAAATAGAAGTGTGCTAGAGTTATTACGCATGTGAAATTTGGTTTCTTTTTGATAGAGAAACTTAATTTTAATTAGACATTTGGAACACCTGGAATTGTGTGTTAAAAGAAAGGAGAAATGAACATGCCAACCATTAACCAACTTGTTCGTCAAGGAAGACAACAACTTGAATTTAAATCTAAAGCACCAGCTCTTGGCAAAGGGAGAAACTCACTTCTTAAAAAAGAAACAAAAGTAAATTCTCCTCAAAAGAAAGGTGTATGCACTCGTGTAAGCATTATGACACCTAAAAAACCAAACTCTGCCAACCGTAAATATGCGCGGGTTCGTTTAAGCAATGGTTATGAAGTCACAGCTTATATTGGCGGCGAAGGACATAATCTTCAAGAACACTCTGTCGTTTTAATTCGTGGAGGTCGTGTACAAGACTTGCCAGGGGTAAGATACCACATTGTTAGAGGAACACGGGACTGTGCTGGCGTCAAAGATCGTAAACAAGGACGCTCTTTATATGGAGCAAAGAAACCAAAAGCGGGTAAATAATAAGGATTAGGAGGAAACAAATATGCCACGTAAGGGAAATGTTACTAGAAGAGATGTTTTACCTGATCCAGTGTATAACTCAAAGCTAGTTACAAAATTAATTAATCGTTTAATGTTAGATGGAAAAAAAGGAACTGCTAGAGGAATTTTATATGATGCTTTTGCTCTAGTAGAAAAGAAAACTGGAGAAAATGCAGTTGATGTATTTGGAAAAGCATTAGCAAATATTACTCCAGTAGTTGAATTAAAAGTTCGTCGTGTAGGTGGACAAAACTATCAAGTTCCAGTTGAAGTTTCTACTGAAAGAAAAATTACTTTAGGATTAAGATGGTTAGTCAACTATTCAAGAAATCGTAATGAAAAAACAATGGTTGAACGTTTAGCAAATGAAATTATTGACGCAGCAAATGGTGTAGGTGCATCTGTTAAAAAACGTGATGATACGCACAAAATGGCTGAAGCAAATAAAGCATTTGCTCACTATCGTTGGTAATCAAGATAAATTTGGAGGGATAATATGGCGCGAAAATTTAGTTTAGAAAAAACAAGAAATATAGGCATTATGGCACACATCGATGCCGGTAAAACGACAACAACAGAAAGAATTTTATTTTTTACAGGGGTAACCCATAAATTAGGAGAAGTCCATGATGGTACTGCTACGATGGACTGGATGGAACAAGAAAGAGAAAGAGGAATTACCATTACTAGCGCTGCAACAACAGCACAATGGAAAAACTATCGAATCAATATTATCGACACTCCGGGTCACGTAGATTTCACTGTTGAAGTTGAACGGTCATTGAGAGTGTTAGATGGCGCAGTTACTGTTCTAGATGGAAAAAATGGTGTAGAATCACAAACCGAAACAGTTTGGCGTCAAGGTAGTAAATATAATGTCCCTCGAATTGTTTTTGCAAACAAACTTGATGCAATCGGCGCTGATTTTGAAATGTGTGTAAAATCGATGCATACACGTTTAGAAGCAAACGCTTGCGCTATCCAATATCCAATTGGACGTGAAAATATGTTTAATGGAATTATTGATATCATTACCAAAAAAGCATATTATTATCACGATGACAAAGGTCAAAAAATTACCGAAGAAGCCATTCCCGAAAATTTAGTCGATAAAGTTGAAGAGTTGCGTACAGTTTTATTTGAAGCTGTTTCTCAATTTGATGATGAATTTTGTGAAAAATATTTATTGGGAGAAGAATTAAGTGTTGATGAAATTAAGCAAGCCATTAGAAAAGGCGTTTTAACCGGGGAATTTTTCCCAGTTTTATGTGGTGCTGCTTATAAAAATAAAGGAATTCAATTGTTAATGGATGCAGTCATTGACTATTTACCATCTCCTCTTGACGTTCCACCAACAAAAGGAACTTTAAATGGAGAAGAAGTAGAGTGTCATGCTGATGATAATGCTCCATTTGCTGCATTAGCTTTTAAAATTATGACGGATCCCTATGTTGGAAAATTGACTTTCTTTAGAGTTTATTCCGGAACGATTACATCAGGAACTTATGTTTTGAATTCTACTAAAGGCAAAAAAGAAAGATTTAGCCGTATCTTACAAATGCATTCCAATTCAAGAACAGAAATTAATCAAGTATATAGTGGGGATATTGCTGCTGCAGTCGGTTTAAAAGATGTTGGAACAGGTGATACATTAACAAGTGAAGATTTTCCAATCATCTTAGAATCCATGGTTTTCCCAGAACCTGTTATTTCGCAAGCAATCGAACCCAAATCTAAAAATGACCAAGATAAACTTTCAATTGCTTTATCTAAATTAGCAGAAGAAGATCCAACATTCAAGGCTTATACCAATGCCGAAACCGGTCAAACTGTTATTAGTGGAATGGGAGAATTGCATTTAGATATTATCGTTGATCGTTTAAAAAGAGAATTTAAAGTAGAAGCAAACATTGGTGCTCCGCAAGTTGCTTATCGTGAAACGATTCGTTCTAGTGCCGATTGTGAAGGAAAATTTGTTCGTCAATCTGGTGGTAAAGGACAATATGGGCATGTTTGGATTAAGTTTGAACCGAATCCAGGAAAAGGATTTGAATTTGTGGATGCTATCGTTGGTGGAACGGTTCCAAAAGAATATATCAAACCAACACGTGATGGTTTAATTGATGCTTTACAAGGAGGACTCATTGCTGGTTATCCTGCAATTGATGTTAAGGCTACATTGTTTGATGGTTCTTACCATGATGTTGACTCTAGTGAAGCTGCTTATAAAATTGCTGCTTCTTTGGCTTTAAAAGAAGCTGCTAAAAAATGTAATCCAGTTATTTTAGAACCAATTATGGATGTAGAAGTAACTGTTCCACAAGATTACATGGGCGATGTTATGGGAAATATTAGCGCCAAAAGAGGAAAAATTGATGGAATGGAAAGTAAAGGAAATGCCCAAATCATTCGAGCATCTATGCCACTTGCTGAAATGTTTGGTTATGCAACAACTTTACGTTCAATTACTCAAGGTCGCGGAACATTCTCGATGCAATTTTCAAGATATGAAGAAGCACCTCGTTTCGTCGCTGAACAACTTACTAAAACATCTAAATAATAAAATCAATATGAGTAAATAAAAATATTGATTTTAATTATAAATTTTATTAAAATATTAGAGAGAAAGAAAAATTTAGGAGGAAACTGAAAAAATGGCAAAAGAAAAATTTGATAGAAGTAAGCCACATGTTAACATTGGTACTATCGGTCATGTTGACCATGGAAAAACAACGCTTACTGCTGCTATTACAACTGTTTTAGCAAAATCTGGAGGCGCAAAAATCATGAAATATGATGATATTGATAAAGCTCCAGAAGAAAAAGCACGTGGAATTACGATTAATACTGCACATGTTGAATATGAAACAGCAAAACGTCACTATGCTCACGTTGACTGCCCAGGTCACGCTGACTATGTTAAAAACATGATTACTGGCGCTGCTCAAATGGATGGTGCAATTCTTGTTGTTGCTGCAACAGATGGACCAATGCCACAAACTCGTGAACACATTTTATTATCTCGTCAAGTAGGAGTTCCTTATATCGTTGTCTTTTTAAATAAATGCGATATGGTAGAAGATGATGAATTACTTGATTTAGTTGAAATGGAAGTTCGTGAAATGTTAAATGAATACGATTTCCCAGGAGATGATGCTCCAGTTATTCGTGGATCTGCATTATTAGCTTTACAAGGCGATCCAAAATGGGAAGCAAAAATTGTTGAATTAATGGATGCTGTTGATACCTTTATTCCAACACCACAACGTGATGTTGATAAACCATTCTTAATGCCAATTGAAGACACAATGACTATTACTGGTCGTGGAACCGTTGTTACTGGTCGTGTTGAACGTGGTACATTAAAATTAGGTGAAGCAGTTGAAATCGTTGGTATTCGTGAAACAGCAAAAACTGTTGTCACAGGTATTGAAATGTTCCGTAAATTACTTGATGAAGCTCGTGCTGGTGATAACATTGGTGCTTTACTTCGTGGAATTAACCGTGATGAAGTTCTTCGTGGTCAAGTTTTAGCAAAACCAGGAAGTGTTCATCCACATCACAAATTCCGTGCAAGTGTTTACGTTTTAACTAAAGATGAAGGTGGACGTCATAAACCATTCTTTAAAAACTATCGTCCTCAATTCTATTTCAGAACAACTGACGTAACTGGCGTTATCGAATTACCAGAAGGCGTTGAAATGGTTATGCCAGGTGATAACGTTGAAATGACTGTTGATTTAATTCACCCAATCGCTGTAGAAAAAGGAACTCGTTTCTCTATTCGTGAAGGTGGACGTACAGTTGGTGCTGGAAACGTTTCAGAAATTATTGAATAATTTTTAAAATTATTGCATAATAAAGATACTTCATTAGAAGTATCTTTTTGTTTATAAATAGGAGGGACGCTATGATTTGGAAATGGATTTTTGTTTTGGTTAATATTGCCATTCTTTGTGTTCCCTGGTTAATGTTTTATTTTGGTTTATTAAAAAAAAGAGATTGTCGTTTTAAAACATTATTAAAACTAGCAATTCGTTCCACACTAATATTAGCTGGCAGCATTTTTGTGGTGGTTGTCAGTAATGTCACATGGTGGGCTGTAATTGCTTTTAGTTTGTTTCATTTATTAAATATTTTATTGTTTAAAGGTCAACGAAAAATGGATACGTTTTTAAGATAGGAGTAATATGGATGAATGATAAAATTATAATTAAAGGTGCAAAAGAAAATAATTTAAAAAATATTTCTTTAGAATTGCCAAGAAATCAATTGATTGTCATGACGGGTCTTTCTGGTAGTGGAAAAACGACATTAGCATTTGATACGATTTTTGGAGAAGGACAACGACGTTATGTAGAATCTTTATCTCCCTATGCACGTCAGTTTTTAGGTGGCGTTAAAAAACCGGATGTCGAATCTATTGAAGGACTTTCTCCATCCATTTCTATTGATCAAAAAACAACAAGTCATAATCCTCGGTCAACAGTGGGTACTGTTACTGAAATTTATGATTATTTGCGTTTATTATATGCCCGTATTGGAACTCCTTATTGCCCTACTCATCATATTCCTATTATGGGACAAACCATTTCTGAAATGATAAAGACAATTTATAGTTATCCTATAGGTGCAAAATTAATTATTTTATCTCCGATTGTAACCCATCAAAAAGGAACTCAAAAAGATGTTTTAGAAAAATTATTAAAAAATGGTTTTATTCGCGTTCGTTTAGATGGAAAATTAACTTTAATTGAAGAAGCCTTAGAATATGATATTGATAAAAATAAGCGTCATGATGTGGATATTGTAGTTGACCGTATGGTTTTAAATGAAGAAAATAAAGATCGCCTGATTGAAGGATTAGAAGTTGCCTTAAAAGAAGCAAAAGGAGTCGCTGATCTTTTAATTGGTGATGAACTTCTTCATTTTTCCGAAAATTATGCCTGCAAAGAATGTGGCTTTACGATTCCTAAATTAGAACCTCGACTTTTTTCTTTTAATTCACCAATAGGAGCATGTCCTGATTGTAAAGGATTAGGCATCAAATTAGAAGTGGATACAGATTTGCTTGTTCCAAATGATGAATTATCGATTAACCAAGGAGCTATCACTTATTATAAAAATATTTTAGGAAGTGAAAATATTGAATGGCAAGAATATGTTTATTTATGCGATTATTATCACATTAATCGGGATATTCCCTTTAAACAACTTTCTAAACACGAAAAACAAATTGCTTTATGTGGGTCTTTAGAACCGATATCTTATCAATTAGTGAGTCGAAATGGCAATGTGATGAAGCGTCATGGTTTTATTGAAGGACCAAAAACACATATTGAACGAATGTACATGGAAACAACGTCTTCAATGATGCGTGAATGGTATTATTCCTTTATGCATGAAAATCAATGCCCTACCTGTCATGGGGATAGACTTAATGATATGGTTTTAAGTGTTTTAGTTGGTGGTAAAAATATTGCTGAATTGACAAAAATGCCCATTAGTTCCATTGTTGAATTCTTTAAAAATTTGATTTTGACACCGCAACAACAAGAAATTGCTACTTTGTTAATTGCTGAAATTAATAACCGCTTAAACTTTTTAATGAATGTCGGTTTAGAATATTTAACTTTACATCGTATGGCGTCCACATTATCTGGTGGAGAGGCACAACGAATTCGTTTGGCTACACAAATTGGTTCAAAATTGACAGGAGTTCTTTATGTTTTGGATGAACCATCTATTGGTTTACATCAACGAGATAATCAAAAATTAATCGATACAATGAAGCAAATGCGTGATTTAGGAAATACTTTGATTGTCGTTGAACATGATGAGGAAACGATTGAAGCAGCGGATCATATTGTAGATATTGGTCCCGGCGCAGGGATTAATGGAGGAAAAATTGTTGCACAAGGTAATGTTCAAGATATTATCCATTCTCCAGAATCCATTACTGGAAAATACTTGAGTGGAGAATGGAAAATTGATGTCCCACATCAAAGAAGAAAAGGTAATGGGAAATTTTTAACGGTTATTGGTGCAACAGAAAATAATTTAAAAAATATTAATGTGAAAATTCCTTTAGGAACATTTTGTGTTGTAACTGGCGTTTCTGGCAGTGGAAAATCAACATTGATAAATGAAACTTTATATAAATATATTTATTCAAAAATCTATAAAAAGAAGTTAAAATCTGGACAATGCAAAAAGATAGAAGGTATTGAAAATATCGATAAAATCATTAATGTTAGTCAAGACCCAATTGGTAGAACACCAAGAAGTAATCCAGCCACCTATACAGGGGTTTTTGATTTAATTCGTGAAACTTTTGCAAATACGATTGAAGCCAAAGAAAAAGGATATACAAAAAGTCGTTTTTCTTTTAATGTCAAAGGAGGACGTTGCGAACGATGCCAAGGGGATGGTGTCATTCGTGTTCCAATGCATTTTTTACCTGATGTCTATGTTCCATGTGAAATTTGTCAAGGAAAACGATATAATGAAGAAACTTTAAAAATAAAATACAAAGGAAAAAGTATTTATGATGTTTTAGAAATGGATGTAGAGACAGCCTATGACTTTTTTGCTAACATTCCTTCTATTAAAAATAGACTTCAAGTGTTGATGGATGTTGGATTGAATTATATCAAATTAGGTCAAAATGCTTTAACGCTTTCAGGAGGGGAAGCGCAACGCATTAAACTTGCTTATGAATTACAAAAAAAAGCAACAGGGAAGACCATTTTTATTTTAGATGAACCCACCACAGGATTACATACACATGATGTAAAACGTTTAATTCAAGTGTTGATGCGCATTGTGGATAATCACGATAGTATCTTAGTCATTGAACATAATTTAGATATGATTAAAGTAGCCGATTATATTATCGATTTAGGTCCTGAAGGTGGGGATAAAGGCGGATATGTGATAGCTTCTGGTACGCCAGAAGAAATTGCTCGTTGTGAAAAAAGTTATACAGGGCAATATTTAAAAAAAGTTTTGAAAAAGTAAAGAGAAATTTACTTTTTCTTTTTTTAATGTTTATTTAAAACATTAAATGTGATAATATTATTGTTATAGAATGAGGTGTGGATATGCATTATGCAATTGAATTTCGACCATCGAGAGAAGTAGCTATACGTCTATGGGGATTAGAAATCAGATGGTATGCAATATTTATTTTAACAGGAGCGATTTTAGCCTTTTTATGGGCTCGATATCAAGCAAAGAAAGACGGAAAAAATCCACGGATGTATGATACATTTTTTATACTTGTCGTACCAATTGCGATTATTGGCGCTAGAATTTGGTATGTTTTAGGAGATTTAGAGGATTTTGCTGGAAAAGATTTTTTATATATCATTAATCCTGCTTCTGGTGGATTAGCCATTCAAGGTGGTGTCATGGCAGGGGTCATCTTTGGTATCTTTTATTTTAAAAATAGATATAAAGATGTTCCTTTATCTTATCACTTTGATACCATTGTGCCTAGTGTTCTTATCGGACAAATTTTAGGACGATGGGGAAATTTCATGAATCAAGAAGTATATGGGGCTTGTGTAGAACAAAGTAAACTATGGTTCATTCCTTCCTTTATTTTAGAAAATGTATCCACGGCGTGCCCCTATGGTGAAGTTAGTCAACCTTTATTTTTATATGAATCATTTTTGAATTTGATTGGCTTTATTTTAATTGCTATTGTTTTGCGTAATTATTGGAAGAAAAATAGAAAACCAGGGGATTTATTTGCTTGCTATTTTATTTGGTATGGATTGGTTCGTGCTATTTTAGAACCGATGCGAGAATCAGAATATATTATGCAATTTTTAGGCATGCCTTTAAGTATTGTGACTTCTGTTTTATTTGTTTTATTTGGAATTGCGGTTATGATTTTTACAAGAGTCAATCCCAAAACAAAGCATATTACTTTTGAAAATTTATATGTCAATGACTATGGAAGACAATTAGAAAAAGAAAAGCAAGAAAGACGTAAAAAATTAATTGAAGATAAAAGAAAAGAATTATTAGAAAAAAGAAAAATGTCCAATTCTTAAGAAAGGAAATTGCAATGGAAAGTTATGATGTCATTATTATTGGAGCAGGACCGGCAGGATTAAGTGCTGCCCTTTATGCTTTACGTGGAAATTTAAAAACTTTAATTTTAGAAAATGATACTCCTGGTGGAAAAGTGGTTAAAACTAGTGAAATCACTAATTGGCCAGGAATCATTCAAGTCGATGGACCAACGTTAGCTTATAATATGTATGAGCAAGTTCTTTCATTAAATGCGGTTTATAAATACGGGAGAGTTATAAAGATTCAAAATCGCAAAAAAGATAAAATTGTTTATACTGATGATTCAAAATACAAAACGAAGGCTGTCATTATTGCCACAGGAACCGTTTATAAAAAAATTGGTTTAGAAAATGAAGATAAGTATTATGGAAGAGGAATTTCTTATTGTGCTGTCTGTGATGCAAAATTATATCAAGGAAAAAACATTGCTGTTTTAGGTGGTGGAGATAGTGCTTTAAAAGAAGCCATTTATTTATCTAATTTTGCTAATGAAGTGGTTTTAATTCATCGTCGTGATTCTTTTCGGGCAAGTCCAAATTTAATTGATAAAATGATTAAAATTCCTAATATTTTATGCAAAACACCATACGTCATAAAAAAAATTACAGGAAAAGAAGCCATAGAAGGCATTACCATTGAAAATCCAGATACAAAAGATCAATTATATTTATCTATTGATGGATTATTTCCTTTCATTGGTAGTACACCAGCAACCGATTTTGTTCAGGACCTAGGAATTTTAAATGAACAAGGATATGTCCTTGTTAATGAACATATGGAAACGACTATTCCGGGTATTTATGCGGCTGGAGATGTCATTGCAAAAGAATTAAGACAAATTGTGACTGCTTGTAATGATGGTGCTATAGCAGCGCAACATATTGTAGAAAACTTAAAAATTTAAAGGAGGATGAAAAATGTCTTTTTCATCTCAAGTCAAAGAAGAATTAGCTTTAATAACAAACGAGTATGAAAAAGATGAAATTTCAGCTCTTTTTAAGTGTGCAGGAAATATAACGATTTCTAATCAACAAATGCTTTTAATTTTTAAAAGTGAAAATTCAAAAATTGCGCAGAAAGTTTATCGTTATATGGCTCAACATTATCAAGTAAAGTTAAAGACAACCATTTCTAAAATGATGAAATTAAATAAAAAAACAATTTATTCAGTCATTGTTTTAGAAAAAGTTCAACAAATTATTGAAGATTTAGGTCTACTCAATGATTTGAATGTAAAAGATATTTTAAAAAATGAAAATCGTGTTCGAGCTTATTTAGCTGGTCTTTTTATGGGATGTGGTAGTGTAAATAGTCCAACTTCTTCTACTTATCATTTAGAACTTAGTGTTTCTGATGAAGCGTTTGCAGAAGATATTTTAAAATTACTAGCAAAGATTGATATCCCTGCAAAAATTATAAAAAGACGAGCGCAATATGTTGTGTATGTAAAAAAAGCAATCAAAGTTGCTGATTTTATTTGTAACATCGGAGCGACGAATACCTATTTAATGTTTGAAGATATTCGCATACAAAGAGATTTTTATAACAATAATAATCGTGTAAATAATTGTGATATTGCCAATTTTGTGCGTACCAATGTGGCCTCAAAATCACAATTGGCCGATATTGCTCAAATTGAAAAATATGTTTCATTGCAAAACTTAGGAGAAGAGTTGGCCTTGCTTTGCCAATTACGAAAGGAAAATCCAGAAGATTCATTAAAAAATTTGGCTGATAAATTTAATCAGATTACCAATAAATCAATTACAAAATCTGGAATTAATCATCTTTTTATTCGCATAAAAAAGTTAGCAGAAAGTTTGAAAAGTGGTGAAAAAAATGACAAATGAATCTTTACAACAAGAATTAAAAAAGCAAAAGCAATTATCAAAAACCATTACGATTCTCATTTTTTGTCTTTTGACATCTTTTGTTGGCTTTTTATTAGGCTTAAAAATTGGTACTCCCAATCAAAATTATGCTCATGTTTTAAAAGTTTTAAATATTTTAGAAGAAGAATGGTATTCTGAAATTTATTATCCTAATCAAGAAGATGCGCCTGTTGCTCAATTTATTTCTAGTGTTGCTAATTTAGATACGCAAAAGCAATTAGATCCATACACCTATTTAATTAAAAGACAACCATCAGTGGTGGATACATCAGGTAAGCTAGGAATTAAAATACAAAATTGTTTTAATGCTAATTTTCAATTAGTCAAGACTGTTTATCCTAATACTCCTGCAGAAAAAGCAGGATTAAAACCTTATGATCTTATTTATGGTGTGGAATTAGAAGACGGCTCTTTAATCGATAATAATTATACTTCTTATTTAAGTGGTACAATTGGGGAATCTATTACCTTATGTGTTTATCGTTTTCAACAAAATGAATGGACAGAATTAAAATTGCCTGTTACCTACGATAAGGTTAATTATCCCACTGCTTATTGTTATACACAAACGGATGATAATCTTTTATATGTTAAATTAGATGGATTTGTAAGTGATATCATTGGTTCAAATACAGTAGATGAATTGGATGCCATTTTAAAAGAAAATACCGATAAAGATTATTTAATAATTGATCTAATTAATAATGGGGGCGGAGCCTTAGATTCAGTTGTTGCCATTTGTGATTTATTTTTACCTTCTAAACAATTAGTTGCAACCATAGAAACAAAAAATAAAGACCAAACAAAATATCAAACTAAAGATAAAGATGCGTATACATATGATCATATTTTTTTATTAATGAATGAAAACACAGCCTCCGCATCAGAGATTTTAATTGGGTGTTTGGGTTATCATCTTCCAAATTTGACGATTATAGGAACCAACACTTATGGAAAAGGAATTGCTCAAAGAACAATTAATATAACTTCAGATTATGACTTTCAATATACTTTTGCAAAATGGTTTACACCGGATAATCAATGGATTCACACCAAAGGATTTGCTCCTTCTACAACATTGGACGCAATTTCAAAAAGTGAAGATTATCTTTTATATACTTCAACTTGGTTGGATGCTGGAATTACACTACAATTCGATCAAGTAGATACCAAAAATATTAAAGCCATGCAAATATTAATGAATCAAGTACTTGATTTAGAAACGAATTTGCGAGAAGATGGTTATTTTGATAATGCGACGCAACAAGCTGTTCTTGATTTTCAAAAAGAACATCAAATTGAAGAAACGGGCGTTATTAATAATCAAACTTTATTATATTTTGCATTAGAATACGCAAATGTAGTTTATAATTTTGATTCTCAATATCTCAATCGAGTTTTAGAAATTATAAGTGGGTGATGAGTAATGGAAAAATTTGAACTTGTATCGACTTTTGTACCCACAGGAGATCAACCGCAAGCCATTGATGCTTTGGTAAAAGGAATCCAAGAAAATAAAAAATTTCAGGTATTACTTGGTGCAACGGGAACAGGAAAGACGTTTACTATTGGAAATGTCATTGAAAAAGTGCAAAAACCAACTTTAGTTTTGGTTCATAATAAGACATTAGCGGGGCAATTATATGCGGAATTCAAAGAGTTATTTCCTCATAATCGTGTAGAATATTTTGTATCTAACTTTGATTTTTATCAACCCGAAGCTTATTTACCACAAACAGATACGTATATTGATAAAACGGCTCTAACCAATATGGAGATTGAATTAATGCGTTCTTCAGCTGTCAGTTCGGTTTTATCTCGAAAAGATACGATTGTTGTGGCATCCGTTGCAGCAATTTATTCTTTATCGAATCCCAATGATTATCGTGATTTAATTTTAGATTTTCGTCTAAATGAAAGATATGACCGAAAAAAGCTGATTGAAAGCTTAGTTGAAGCGCAATATACCCGAAATGATGTTGATCCGGTTCGTGGAACTTTTTCTTTTAAAGGAGATGTTTTAGAATTAGCTCCCATTAATTTTGCCGATGAACTCGTTCGAGTTGAATTTTTTGGCGATGAAGTAGAACAAATTTCAATCATTGATCCTTTAACCAAAAAAACAAAAAAGAGATTAACTTTTTTTTCACTTTTTCCAGCATATGAACATATTAGTCAACGAAGAAAAATTCATCATGCTTGTGAAACAATTAAAGAGGAATTAGTACAACGTTTACAACAATTTGAAAAAGAAGGAAAATTGTTAGAAGCCGAAAGATTAAAACAAAGAACATTACATGATATTGAATATTTAATGGAATTTGGTATTTGTTCAGGTATTGAAAATTATTCAAGACATATTGATGGTCGAAAAGAAAATGAACAGCCTTATTCTTTATTTGATTATTTTGGTGATGATTTTTTATTAGTCGTTGATGAATCTCATGTCTCTTTACCACAAATACGAGGAATGTATTTAGGGGATCGTTCCCGTAAAGAAACGTTAGTTGAATATGGGTTCCGTTTGCCCAGTGCCTTAGATAATCGTCCCTTACGTTTTGAAGAATTCGAATCTAAAATTCATCAAGCCATTTTTGTTTCTGCCACACCTGGCGATTATGAATTAGAAAAAGTAAATCATCATGTTGTCCAACAAATTATTCGTCCAACAGGTTTGTTAGATCCAAAAGTAACGGTTTTACCCACTCTTGGTCAAATTGACGATTTGATTGCAAGAATTAAAGAGCGAATTGAAAGAAATGAACGGACACTCATTACAACTTTAACCATTCGAATGGCGGAAGATTTGACAAAGTATTTAAAAAACTATGGATTAAAAGTGGTTTATATGCATAGTGAAATTAAAACATTAGAACGGACTCAAATCTTATATGAATTAAGAAAAGGAAAATATGATGTCTTGGTAGGAATTAACCTATTAAGAGAAGGGCTAGATTTACCTGAAGTTTCTTTGATTGGTATTTTAGATGCAGATAAGGAAGGATTTTTAAGAGGAGAACGTTCTTTAATTCAAATTATTGGTCGTGCAGCAAGAAATGCACATGGCGAAGTCATTATGTATGCCGATCATATAACGGATTCGATGGACAAAGCAATTTCAGAAACGAATCGAAGAAGAGCGATTCAGGAAAAGTATAATGAAGAACATCATATTATTCCTAAAACGATTATTAAAGAAATTAAAGAACCAATTGGTTTACAATCGAATCAAGATAAATTAGAGGATTATATTCATTCAAAGGATAAGAAAATGGCAAAGAAATCAAAAGAAGAACTTATTCGTTCTTTAGAAAAAGAAATGAAACAAGCTGCCAAAGATTTAGACTTTGAACAAGCTGCCACTTTACGAGATATTATTCTTGAACTTCGAAGTGAAGAAACATAATCTTTAAAAAAAACTTTATTTATTAAAATAAATATGTTATAATATCGCCAGTCCTTTATAAAATAAAAGCAAAGGAGTGTTAATATGGTAACCTTTTTTAATATTTTATTTTTGATTAGTGCCGTCGTTTTGGTCATATCTACTCTTCTCCAAGGCGGTAAATCAGCAGGTGCTTCTGGTGCCATTATGGGTGGAGGCATGAATTTATTTTCAAATGTTAAAGAAAGAGGAATCGAAAAAGTGGTTTCACGGATTACATTAATTAGTGGAATTGCTTTTATGACTTTAGCAGTCTTGATAAAACTTGCTGAAAATATGTCAGTTTAAGAAGGGCAAAGTATTGCCCTTTTCTTTTTGTTAAGGAAGATGAAAAATGGAAGAAAAATTACTTCAATTATTGAATCAAAAAGAATATACCAAAATGACGCCATCTGAAATTGCAAAAGCCTTGCAAATAAAAGATGACGATTTTAAACTTTTAATGAAAAGTTTAAATGCTTTAGAAGATAAAGGCATTATTTATATCACTAAAAACGGATATATTCATTTGGCCAAAAATTTAAAGATTTATATTGGTGAAATTATTCAAGTCAGAAAATACTATGCAATTTGTAAAGTTTCTTCCATGGATGAAAAGTCTTTTGAAGTAGAAATTCCTATTGAAGAACTTCAATTTGCTTATAAAAATGATATTGTGCGTATTCAATTGACCCATCAAAACAAGGGAAAAGTATTAGAAATCATTCGCCATAATCGTTGGGAACTGATTTGTGAATACAAAAATCGACAATGGATTTGTGATGATAAATTTTTTCCTTATGAAATTAAGATAACTAATAGAAATATCAAAGTTGTAGATGGACAAATTGCATTACTGACTATTAAAAAATATGATCATTTTATCATTCATTGTGAAATTAAAAAAATATTGGGTCACCGAAATGATCCAGGGATTGATATTTTAAGTGAAGTGATTAAAAGTGGCGTTCCGTATGAATTTAGTGATAAACTTTTAGATTATTGTCAAAAAATCACTCAAAATAAACCACTTGATTTAGACCAAAGAGTCGATTTGACAAACCAATTGATTGTTACCATTGATGGTTTAGATGCCAAAGATTTAGATGATGCAATCTCTTTAAAAATCAATGATCATGGAAATTATGAATTAGGAGTACATATTGCAGATGTTAGTTATTATGTTAGTGCTAAGAATTTAATTGACCAAGAAGCTTATCGTAGAGGAACATCCATTTATTTAGCGGATCGCGTCATTCCCATGTTACCCCATTTATTATCCAATGGAATTTGTTCTTTAAATGAAAATGAAATCCGTTTAACAATTAGCTGTGTGATGGAAATAGATGCAGAAGGAAATGTAATTCATTATGATATTTTTCCTTCCTATATTTGTTCTAAGGGTCGTTTAAATTATCAAGATGTCAATGCTTTATTTGCTCATCAGCCATATCAATATCCCTATTCTTCAGAAATGAAAGAAATGTTGTTTTTAATGCGAAATTTATCTTCTATTTTAACTAAAAAAATGCTTCAAAATGGCTATTTAGATTTAGATATTAAAGAGGCAAAATTAATCGTAAATGAAAATACGCATCAAGTTGAACGCATTGAACAAAGAATACAAGGTGAAGCTGAAAAATTAATTGAAAATTTTATGATTCTTGCAAATGAAACAGTTGCTAGTCATATTTATTATCAGCAATTACCATTTATCTATCGGGTTCATCCGGCTCCTACTTTAGAAAAACTAATGGGTTTATCGGCATCTTTAAAAGAAATCAATGTGCAATTGCCAATCAAGGGAAAGAAATTTCATGTTAAAGAATTACAAAAAATTTTGGAATCAGTTCGTAAAACCGATAAAGAAGATATTGTTTCTAATTTGATTTTAAGAAGTTTAAATAAAGCTATTTATAGTGTAGAAAATGTAGGGCATTTTGGACTTGGAAGTTCCGTTTACACCCATTTTACTTCACCGATTCGTCGATATCCTGATTTATTGGTTCACCGTTATCTTCGGCAATATGAATTTTGCCATCAATATGATGTGGATTTAGATTTTTTAGTGATGGCAGCAGAAAATTCTTCTGTTTGTGAAAGAAGAGCCATTGCCTTAGAAAGAGAAGTAGAGGATATTAAAAAGGCTGAATTCATGTCCAAATGGATTGGTGCAACATTTGAAGGTGTAATTACAGGTGTTATGGATTTTGGTGTTTTTGTGCAACTAGAAAACACTTGCGAAGGGCTCATGCGTTATGAAACCATTGATGATTTTCATGGTTCTATCATGCAACATCTCAAGATAGGACATCGTGTTATTGTTCGTTTAATTTCTGTCAATATTAAAAATGGTGAGATTAACTTTGCTTATGTACCAGTACGTAATAGGAGGAAAAAAGCATGACAAATGTGATTGTTACGAATAAAAAAGCGGCTTACGACTACTTTATTCTTTCAAAATATGAAGCGGGAATTGTTTTGCAAGGAAGTGAAATTAAATCCATTCGTAATCATGCGGTCAATTTAAAAGATAGTTATGTCGTCATTAAAAATCAAGAAGTGTTTATTTTAAATATGCATATTGCAGAATATAGTCATGGGAACCTTTTCAATCATGATCCTTTTCGCACAAGAAAATTATTATTGCATAAAAAAGAAATTTTAAAAATGCAATTAAAAATTAAACAAGAAGGTTTTACCTTAATTCCCACAAAACTTTATTTTAATGAAAAAGGCAAAGTAAAAGTAGAAATTGCCTTAGCAAAAGGTAAAAAACTATATGATAAAAGAGAAACCATTAAACAAAGAGAACAAAAAAGAGAACTGCAAAAAAATTATAAGCAGTTCTAATTTTTATTTTTCATTTTGGTTTCAATCCATTCAAGAACACTAAATGTAATCATATAAATCACTAAAATAACAACTAATCCAATCCAAATTTTTTCAAATTGCGGAGCTACTTTAATAATGTCTCCATTTTCAGCATAGTAAGTTAAATAATGTGTAGGATAACTCATCACAATGATTCCTGCTATGCATCCTAATAGATTTAATGCTTTTTTAAAACCTTGAACATCAAAAGATTGGAAAGTGTAATTTTTGTCAAACATTAATCTGATAATCATATAAAGTAATATAATAAAAAGAACAATACTTAAAGCTAAAATACTCATGGTTAACATCGAATAGAAACTAGAACTTTCTAATTGGTTGACAGCAAAAAATTTACAAGCATGCAATATTAAATACAAACAACAACTTCCCATTCCTGACAAATACAGCCATTTAATAGGTTTGCTTTTTAGTTTGTAATAATTATTCATAAACGCAATAATAAAAGTAAATAAACTAACAAAAATTAGACAAATAGAAAAATAAGTATCGCAAGTTTCTGTATAATAAGTAATTAATATTAAAAAAGTAATAAGACATAAAGCGACAAAAATCTCAAAAAATCGTCTTAAAAAGTTTTTCATTTCAATCACCATTATTATCATAACCGAAATTTTAAAAATTTTCTATAAAAAAAGAAGTTTTTAATTGTCTTAAATATTGAGAGGTGATGTTATGCAATTCAAAATAATGATGATGCAAATTCAAATTAAATTACTTGATGTATTTTATTTACAAGAGAGTAAAAAACTGAAAAAATATTTTTTAGAAAAAATTGAAAGTAATGAATATCCGATTATTGCGCCACATAAAAAGGGCTTAGATTGCTTTCAAAATAAAAAATGATTATAATAAATTCAAATAGACGAAAAGGGAGGAAAAACAATGAAAAAGGGAATGATTTTGCTTGCTGATGGTTTTGAAGAAAGTGAAGCTTTAGTGACGGTTGATTTATTGAGAAGAAGTCAAATTGGCATTGATTTAATTAGTATGATGGATTCTAAAAATGTTGTGAGTGCTCATCATATTAAAGTGGAAACAGATTTTTTAATCAGTGAAATTGCTTATCAAAATTATCAATTTTTAATTCTGCCAGGTGGTCAAGCCGTTTTTCATCATTTACAAAATGATTTACGTGTAAAGGAAATGATTCATTTTTTTATGAACCAAAAAAGATTAATTGCAGCGATTTGTGCAGCTCCCCTTTTACTTGGAGAATTGGGGTATTTAAAAGATAAAAATTATATTTGTTTTAAAGGATGCGAACAAGACGCCTTTTTAGGAATACTCAATAAAGATAAAGATGTCGTTTGCGATGGTAATGTTATCACGGCAAGATCCATGTATTATACTTGCGATTTTGCTTTAGCAATCATTCAAAAATTACAAGATGCTCAGCAAGCAGAAAACATTCGAAAACAAATTCAATCGAAGGAGTAAATAAAGATTGCCTAATTTTAAAAAAATGACTATAATTTTATAAGGGGGAATTAAGTATGCAGATTAACCTTCTTATCAAATCTTTGTTAGAATATGGTTTAAAAAGAAAGTTCATTCATGAAGATGATTATCTTTATGTGTTAAATGGTTTACTTTCTTGTTTTCAATTAAAAGAATTTGAAGAGCCTGAACTTTTTGAACCTCTAATTGAATCTTTAGATGAAATTTTAGATGGAATGCTCAATTATGCAATCAATGAAAAAATAATTGAAAATTCAGTCATTGAAAAAGATTTATTTGATACTAAAATTATGGGATACATCACACCATTACCTTCAATGATAAACCAAAAGTTTTATCAATTGTATAAAAAAGATTCAACTTTGGCTTTACAATACTTTTACCAATTGTGTTGTGATACAAATTACATTCGGTTATCAAGAATCAAAAAAGATATTCATTTTCAATATCCCTCTTCTTATGGGATCTTAGATATTTCTATTAATTTATCAAAGCCAGAAAAAGATCCGAATGATATTAAAAAGTTATTAACTCAAAAAAATAGTAGTTATCCTAAATGCATGCTTTGCAAAGAAAATATAAATTATGAGGGACGTTTAAATTTTCCAGCAAGACAAAATTTAAGATATATTCCAATAACACTTAATCAAGAAAGTTTTTATCTACAGTATTCTCCTTATAGTTATTATCCTGAACATGCGATTGTTTTTAGTAATGAACATAAACCAATGTTAGTGGATATTGAGGCTGTAAAAGAATTGTTAGACTTTGTCACTTTATTTCCCAGTTATTTTATTGGTTCAAATGCAGGATTACCTATTGTAGGTGGTTCTATTTTAAACCATCATCATTTTCAAGGTGGGAAAGCCGTTTTACCTATGGAAAATGCAAAAGAAATTTTAATGATGGAACAAGATGATGTACAATATTTTATTTTGCATTGGCCAGTATCCGTTATTCGATTAAAGAGTAAACACAAAAATAAACTCATTCATCAAACTCAATATGTTTTTAACCAATGGCAATCTTATAGTAATCCGGATTTATTTATTTTTGCAGAAGACGAAAATGGAAAACATAATGCAATTACAGTAATTGCTAGAAAAAAAGGAGAGGTCTATGAATTAGATCTTTGCTTAAGAAACAATATTGTAACAAAAGATCGTCCGTTAGGATATTTCCATCCTCGTCCTGATTACTTTCACATTAAAAAAGAAAATATTGGTTTAATTGAAGTGATGGGACTTGCAATTTTACCTTCAAGGTTACAAAAAGAAATGAACATTGTTAAAAAATATTTATTAAATGAGTTATTAACCGATGAAGAAATTGACTCCATTAATCAACACATGGATTGGGCGAGTGATTTAAAAATGAAATATACGATTACAAATGAAAATGTAGATGACATTATACAAAATGGTATTGGCGAAGTCTTTAGTCATGTTTTAGAAGATTGTGGTGTTTTTAAACAAGAAAATGAAGCAGAATTTAAAGCATTTGTCTTATCTTTAAAAAAGGAGGAGTTTAAAGATGGAAGATAAAGAAAAACAAACTCAAGAAGAAAAAGAAATTCCTGTTAAAATTGTTCGTAAATGCAATCATTGTGGACAAATTTTATCAGAAAATGCACACGATTGTTGGAAATGTTCATCAACCGACATCGTCGAAGTTGCAGAAGAAGATACGGAAGAACTAGAAATGACAACTTTATATGCAAAATTTCAACAGTTAGAAGATGAATTTAAAAAATATAAAGTGGTTAGTTTTGTCATGATTGCCCTTTTTGCTTTATTGCTTTTACTTTACATTATTAAATAAGGATGCCAAAAAAGTTTGATAAAGGAGAACTGACTTTTCGTCAGTTTTTTTAAAAATGGAAAATACAATTAATTTAGATGGATTAATCCTTCCTTATCGCATTGAATATAAAAGAACGAGAATTTTAAAGATGCGCTTAAAAGAGGGAACAATTTGTATTGTGGCTCCCTATTATACTTCTGTTCAACAAATTCAAGAGTTGATATTCAAGCATAAAAAATATTTGCAAAGAATGTATCGACAATATCAAATTTCAAAGCAAAAGGAACAAATTGCTGAATTTGATGTTTTAACGATTTTAGGACAAAAATATCAAATCCTTTTTACACATACGGCATCTAAAATAAGCGGTCATTATTTATTTTTAAAAAAACAAGATGCTACAATGATGAAAAAAGAGATTAAAAAATTATTTTTACCCCTCCAATATCAATTATTTTATGATTTAACCAAAAAATATTTTCAACAAATGAATTTACCTTTTTCTTTTCCTCAAATACAAATTAAAGATGTTCGATCTCGATGGGGAAGTTATCGAAAAGATCAACACTTAATCACTTATAGTAGCAATTTAATTTTTAAGCCCATAGTGGTTTATGATTATATAGTTGTTCATGAATTGGCTCATTTGCTTCAATTTAATCATTCTTTTCAATTTTATCAAATTGTTCAAACTTTTTGTCCGAATTATAAAGAATGTATCAAAATTTTAAAGGATGTGACTTTATGATCATTACTTCTTTGACGAATCAGCATGTTTTATATGCTTGTTCTTTAAAAGAAAAAAAATATCGCGATAAAGAAAATAAATTTTTAATAGAAGGGGATCATTTATTACAAATGGCTCCCATTGAAAGTATTGAATGCCTTTTTACAACTGATTTAACTTATCAGGCCAGTTATCCTATTTATTATGTGACGCCGGCAGTTTTAGAAAAAATCGCTTATACAAAGACGCCACAAAATAAAATTGCTATCGTAAAAAAATTACATCATACGATAGACTATCATCAAAAAAAATATTTACTTCTAGATCATGTCAGTGATCCAGGAAATTTAGGCTCTATTTTAAGAACCGCTTTGGCTTTTCAAATCGATTATGTTGTTTTATCTTTAAATAGTGTTGATATTTACAATGATAAAGTCATTCGAAGTAGTCAAGGCGCCATTTTTAAATGCAAGTTTGTTTATGCTAATTTACTTGAAGTGATGCAACAATTAAAAGAAAATAACATTGTTACTTATGCTTCAACATTAAGTTCAAATAGTATAAATTTAACAACCTTAAAACAAATTCAATCTTTTGCTTTAATTGTTGGAAATGAAGGTAGTGGGATATCCTTAGAAATTTTAAAAGCAGCTGATGTTGCTATTAAAATTGCACATAGTGCAGCTATTGATTCTTTAAATGTTTCGGTAGCCACTGCGATTATGCTTTATTATTTTGATGCAATTAGTAAATAAATCGTTTGACTTTTATGATATAAATCGATATAATATTAGAGCGTGTGAAATAGCAGCACTTATATACACTTTGTCTAATGTCTGCAACAAATTGGCTGTGAGTAGCGAAGCTGAAAAGTGAAAACATTGTGCAGATATCCGAAAGTTGGAATATAAGCCGGTTGTTGTTTTTTACATAAAACAGACAAAAGGAGGAAAATTATGTCACGTTACACAGGTTCAACTTGGAAACTTTCTAGAAGATTAAATTATTCTACGCTAGAAACTGGAAAAGAATTAGCTAGACGTCCTTATGGACCAGGACAACATGGAAAAGAAAGAAGAAAAAAACTTTCTGAATACGGAAAACAATTAGCTGAAAAGCAAAAAGTTCGTTTTACTTATGGAGTAAGCGAAAGACAATTTAGACGTCTTTTTGAAAAAGCAAAGGCATCTAAAGGAATTACGGGTTATGAATTTTTAAAGATTTTGGAATCACGTTTGGACAATTTAGTTTATCGTTTAAGCATTGGTAGAACTAGAAGATTAGCTCGTCAATTAGTTACTCACGGACACATCTTGGTTGATGGCAAAAAAGTAGATATTCCATCTTATATTGTAAAACCAGGACAAGTTATTTCTGTTAAAGAATCTTCACAAAATATTTTCCCGATTAAAGATTCTGTTGAATTAATTGGAAATATTATTCCTAATTATGTTACTTTTGATAAAGAACATTTAAAGGGAACTTATGTTAGATATCCAGAAAGAAAAGAACTTTCAAGTGAAATTCATGAAGATTTAATCGTTGAATATTACAATAAGATGTCTTAATTTAACTTAAAAAAGCAAAAAAAAATACTGTGTAATTAGGCTAGCAATTTTGAAACTAGCAGAATATTTAAGAGAAACATAGACAAAAAACTGTCTATGTTTTCTTTTTGCACCAACTCTCTCTTAATTGCAAAAAAACGAATACTTCTGACGTTGTCATAGGTTGTCGTGAAAATATCCAACTCTACAAATCTTTTGACATGCACTTTAACCTTGACAACAAAGAATATTCGCTTACTCTAGAAAATAGAGAGAAGAAAACAAAAAATAAAAGAGCGGATTGCGTTACGCTTTGCCAGCAATCGCTCTTTTTACAACACAATTAGATTATTAGATGTGTGCTTGTCTTTCGGTGGAGCGAAGCGACACCGACTTGTATCAAGACAAGCACACGCTTAAGTGCCAAATGGGTTAATTTATTTTTTTAAACCTCTAATTTTTTCAATAATTGTAATAATCGCTATTATTATAACAATATAAAATAACAAATAAAGAATATGTGGGTAAATACATTTTGCACCGATAGATTGAAGTTCACTACCTATTAAAACAGAATGGCTAAAAGGCAATAAATTTATAAAAGTTGCAAACCCACCGCTAAATGCACTTATAGGCATAAATACTCCACCAAAGATTCCTGTTAGCGAAATAAATATAGAAGTTATAGGTCCAGTTTGCTTTTCATTTTTGCAAATACAACCTATTAAAATCCCTATGCAAATATAAAAAATTGCAGAAGGCAATAAATATAAAATATTCAAAAGAAAATAGACACCAAATGGGAATTTAAAAATTAGAGCCACCAAAAAGAAAAGAATAGTTTGAATGAAAACCATTGGCAAGGCAGAGATAAAAAAACTAAAATAATAACTAAATTTGTTTATTGGCGAGATATTGATTCGCTTAATAAATGAAGTGTTTTTATCTGACGAGATTTGCATAGCAACAAATAAACTTGTAAAAGTGTATCCAAAAACACAAATCCCATTTGCATAACTTTTTATTTTAAAATTGGCAGGGACAAACTCCATATTAGTAAATATAATTTGCATAACTAGTAGCATTATAAGTGGAAAACCTAAGCAAAAAACTAAACTTAAAGGTTCTCTAAGCATTTCTTTAATATTCCTTTGTGCTAGAATAAAACATTTTTTCATTATTCTTCCTCCGACAACATTAAAAAGGCATTTTCAAGACTATTTGTTTTTGTAAGTTTTACAATTTCATCACGCGTGCCAATCGCTTTCATTTGCCCACGACTTATAATGCCAATTCTATCGGCTAAAAACTCAACTTCTTCCAAGTAATGAGTTGTAAGCAATATAGTCAATTTGTTCTTTAATTCTTTAATAATACCCCATAATATTTTACGAGATTTCACATCAAGCCCAAGCGTAGGCTCATCAAGAAAGAGTATTTGTGGTTCTGTAATCATTGCAAGGGCAATACTAACTCTACGAAGTTGTCCTCCGCTAAGTTTTTTACATTTAACATTTTCTTTTTCTTTAAGCCCAAATTTAGAAATTATATCATCAATTTTATTCTTTCTATTTTGAATGTCATATAATGATGCTACAAACTCTAAATTTTCTTTTATAGTTAAGTTTTTGGCAACAGCACTTTCTTGTGGGGATATGTTGATTATTTTTCTAATCTTTTCTTTTTCTCTTATCAAGTCGTAATTGTTTATAGTCGCAGTTCCAGAAGTAGGCAACATCCCTGTTGTGAGAATATTTATTAAAGTGGTTTTGCCTGCACCATTAAGCCCAAGTAGAGCAAAGCATTCCTTATCTTTAATTGAAAAGGACACATCATCAACTGCAATTAGTTTGGAATACCTTTTTGTGATGTTTTTAATTTCAATCATTATTTCCTCCATTTTTTGCCTTAAAAATTTCTTCTGCAAACTTCAAATAGTCATCATATTTTGCAATTGCTATACCTCTTTGTAAATCTCCAAGCAAAATCAAAGTGTCACCTTCTTTAAACCCAAAAACCTCTCGTGCTTGTTTTGGAAGAACAATCTGACCCTTGCTAGTTAATTTCGTTGTCCATATAAATTTATCTTGCTCTTTATTCATAATATTACTCCTTTCTTACAATTCTTACCTGTCTTACTTATTCTATAAAAAAACAGACTAAAAGTCAATTAATTTTAAGTATATTAAAATAAAAAAATTAAAACTAAGTTTTCTAGGTTCAATTTAGTTTCTTTATGGTACACCTGCAAAAAACGAACCTATGTTTACATAAGTTCGTTTTTTGCTAGTTTCAAAAGTTAATACCCTTACAGTATTTTTTTATTGCTTATAATCTATTTTTGACTTTGGATGATGCGCTAAATTTCTTTTGTGTTCGCTAATTTGGTGTAAATATAAAAGTCTTTCTTTTTTTTGCGAATCGATATCCTTTCCTTGAAGATGTTGATCTAATTCTTCATAAGAAACACCAATTTCTTTTTCATCCGTTTGACCATCATAAAGTCCTGCCGTCGGTGGACGTTTGATAATGGCTTCGGGCACACCTAATTCTTTAGCCGCTTGAATGACTTCTCCTTTGGTTAAATGAATGATTGGTGCTAAATCTACGCCTCCATCACCATGTTTGGTAAAGTAACCAATATACCATTCATCTGCATTGTCAGTCCCAAGCACTAGATAATTGCGAGATTGAGCGTAAGCATATAAGGCTACCATGCGAAGACGGACTTTGGTATTTCGTTTTGCTTCTAAATAGACTTTTTCTTCTGAATTTGAAAATTCTTTTTCACAGGAAGCAACAAAAGCATCATAAGTAGAAGTTAAATCAACCGTTTGATACGGAATATTAAATTTTTCACAAAGTTCAATGCCTAATTGTTGATCTATTGATTGGCTATGGCAAGGTAAAATTAAACCTAAACAATCATTTGGGAAAGCTTTTTTAGCTAAAGCACCGACAACTGCAGAATCAATTCCACCAGAAATACCAATAATGACGCCTTTGGCATGTGCTTGATAAACAACATCTCGTATCCATTGAACTAAATAATCTAAGTAATCTTTCATGTTCTCTCTCCTTTTATTCAAAGTATTCAAATTCATATTCAACAACTTTGACCGTATCTCCATCTTGAATACCTGCTTCTTTTAATTTTTCTTCAACGCCATTATAACGTAAAATCCGTATGAATTTTAAAACACCAGCATCTGTCGATAGGTTGCTTCGTTGATATAAATTTTCCACGGGTTTTCCATAAACAATATAGATTCCTTTTTCTTTTTTAACTTGACAAAATTCTTCTTCATGATATTCATAAACTTTATATTCTTCTTTATCAATAAATAATGGGAATAGAGGAGTTTTATCGAGTATTTCAAATATTTTTTGAATTACTGGTTGAATATTTTGATGTGTAATGGCACTAATCGGATAGATAGGAATGTCATCTTGTAATTTTTCTTTGAATTCTTCTAAAAATAAACTTGCTTCTTCTTGGTCCATTTTATTGGCAAGAATTAATTGTGGCCTTTTTAAAAGTTCGGGATTATATTGTTTTAATTCTTCTTTGATTGTTAAATAATCTTGATAAGGGTCTCTTCCATCTGTTGCCGCCATATCAATGACATGCAATAAAACGCGGCATCTTTCAATATGTCTTAAAAATTGAAAGCCTAATCCTTTACCTTGACTTGCTCCTTCAATTAGTCCTGGTAAATCAGCCATGACAAAGCTTTTATCTTGGAGTTGAACAACCCCTAGATTAGGAGATAAAGTCGTAAAATGGTAAGAAGCAATTTCTGGTCTAGCAGCAGATACTACGGATAACAAAGTGGATTTTCCAACAGATGGAAATCCTACTAGACCAACATCGGCAAGTAATTTTAATTCTAAACGAATTTTTAACTTTTCTCCTGGTTCCCCATTTTCAGCAATTTCAGGTGCCTGATATCTAGAATTGGCAAAGTGACAATTTCCTCTTCCACCTCGACCACCTTTAGCAATGAGAACTTGTTGATTATTTTCATTAATATCTGCAATTACATAATTATTGATTTCATCATAAATGATAGTTCCTAATGGAACTTTGACATAGATGTCTTCTCCTTTTTTTCCATAGCATTGCTTTCCTTTGCCATTTTCCCCATTTGGAGCCACAATTTTTTTGCGATATTTAAATTCTAATAAGGTGTTAATGGATGAACTGCCGACAAAATAAACACTTCCGCCTCGACCTCCATCTCCTCCTGAAGGTCCACCTTTTTCAATATATTTTTCATGACGAAAAGCAACCATTCCATTTCCACCATTTCCAGCACAAACATCAAGTATCGCTTTATCAATAAACATGCAATCACCTCTTTTACACTAAAAAAAGCCCGTATAGGGCTTTGAATATCCATTTATATACTTAAGCAGCTTTAGGATAGCAAGATACTTGTTTTCTATCTTTACCAACGCGTTCGTATTTGACTATTCCATCAATTGTTGTAAATAAAGTGTCATCTCCACCTTTTAAAACATTTTTACCTGGATATACTTTTGTTCCACGTTGGCGGTATAAAATAGAACCAGCAGTTGCAAATTGTCCATCTGCTACTTTAGCACCTAAACGTTTTGAATGAGAATCTCTACCATTTTTTGTTGATCCAACACCCTTTTTTGATGCAAATAATTGTAAATTTAATTTTAATAGCATTTTATCCTACACCTCCATGAGTTGATTAATTTTAATAAATTGTCCATAAGTTTCTTCTAAGGTTTGTAATTGAACAAGCATCATTTTTAACAAGAGTTGTAAATTTGAAGAATCTTTTTTTACCTTTATAAACGTATATCCTTCTTTGATTTTAAACTCAATTTGATTTTTTTTTACTTGATCAATGGCATTAATAGAACCATACACAATCGCACTGACACCAGCACAAACAATATCTTTTCCATGACGATCAAAATTGGCATGACCAGAAATTTCAATTTGCTGGATTTTTTGATCTATAAATGTAACATTTACAGAAATCATGATTAACCTTCGATATTTGTAATTTCAATTTGTGTATATGGTTGACGATGACCTTTTAAAATGTGATAGTTTGATTTTGCTTTGTATTTAAAAACAAGAACTTTCTTAGCTTTTCCATTTTTAACTACTTTAGCAGTAACTTTTGCATTTTTAACGTAAGGAGTGCCAACTTTTACTTTGCCTTTTTCTCCTACTAATAGGACTTCATCGAAAACGACTTCTTGTCCAGCTTCAACTTGGTTCAATTTTTCGATAAATAATTTATCTCCAACTTCAGCTTTTAATTGTTTTCCACCAGTTTTAAAAATTGCATACATTTTTTCTACACCTCCATAAAGTTTTTTTGCTTTATGCCTCGCCAAATAAAGGTGGATATTTTTCACTTATAACCTTTTTTGAGCGGCTGTACCCTAAAGCCAAGGTGCAACATAGTAATTTTAGCAAAAAGGGCTTTAACAGTCAATATATTTTTACGATATCTTTTTAGAAATCTTGATTGTTTTCTTTTAATAATTTTAGGGCAATCATGCGATCATCCAGAATTTTTTCTTGTTCAATTTTATAATTATTTTTTTCTTTGTACATATCATAATTTTTTAAAACTTTAAATCGTTTATATTTTTTGTTAGAGGTTTTAATATAAAGAAAGCGTCGATAAAGATAAGGTAGTTCTTTAATATATTGCCATTGCATGAAAAATAAAAAGATGGTGATGACAATTTGCGGTTGATAAAAATTATAGATACATAATAAAAAAAAGATAAATAAGGAAAAAATACAAGAAAATTTTAATGATTTTTTGTATGGTGTCATCATTTGTAAAGCACTATTAAAAATACGAAAGCCATCTAAAGGATAAATAGGTAATAAATTAAAAAGATTAATGGCTAAATTTCCATTTTTAGCAAATTCATAAGTAATTTCACTGATAATATTTTTTTGATATAAAAAGGATAACAATAGTGCATTTACAAAATACATTGCAGGACCAGAAATGTAAATAATAAATTCCTGCAATGGCTTTAATTCGACATAATCTTTTAACTGTAGATTGAAACCAAAGGGAAGGATTGTCATTTTTTTAACTTCTACTTTGAAACATAAACAGGCTAAAAAATGCCCAATTTCATGAATACCAGAAAGTGTTAAAAAGATTAAAATGGGTTTAAATTGGCCTGTTAAAAAGGTAAGTAATAAGATGATAAACGTAGATGATTTAATATCGATAAAATCATTAATTTTTAACAATATCTTCATAAGAATAAGTCGTACCATCCTTGATAAAATATAATGCAAAATCAACTTCAAAATAACCCAATTTATCATTTTCACTGATACGATCATATTCTTTTACTGCTATAGCATCTAATTCCTCATAAATTCCTATATATCCATTATCATGTTTAACCATAATTTGATAACCTGTTTCTTCATCACTAATACTAATAACTGTTCCATTTGAATAAGCATAAGCGGTTTTATCATCATTTGTATAATAAAATTCGCTTACTTTAATAAAATTGGTTTTAGATGAAACTTCAATATCTTCCTCTTTTTCATCATTTGTTCCAAAAGTAAAAAAATTAGTCAAAGATGTACCCAAATTAGACATAAATTGGTTGATTTTTTCAAAACTAATATTTGTATTAAAAATTTGATTGATTAATTTAGCATTCGGATCTTTATAAGCATAGATTAAAAATGCTATGAGTAGACAAATTAATCCGAGAATGCGATTAATAATTTTGAATGAACGTTTTTTTTCACTTTTTGGTTTCTTATCTTTTTTTTCTTTGATTGGTTTGTCCTGTTCAATTTTTTTTCTTTCATGAATACGTTTATAGATTTTATCATAGTCTTCCATAAAAAAACCTCCTTTGTAAAATTTATGAAGGAGGTTTTATAAAAAATGCTATTATTCTGTAGTGGAAATGGATAAACTGGACATTTCTTGGTCAATCTTATCCCATGTATTGTCTACTAAGGTTTTATATCCTACGACAATGGCACTAAAAACACCAATAACAATTAAAATACCTAATAATTGTGCTTTAAATTCACTCATTATTTCACCCCCTTCTAAAAATTTCATAAGTTCTTGAAATTGTTTTATCAAAAATTTCATTCCAAGAAGTACTTTGATATTTTTTATAAAAAGTTAAAGTATGATGTTCATAATATCCTTCGATAATCAATTCATGTTGGTAAGATAAAAATTGATATTGAGTTGTATATTCATCAATTACATCTTCATCATAACCATTTTTTTGTATTTCTTGTGTGATTTGAATGGCTTGATGATCAAAAATGATACTAAAAGATTGATATTGAAATATTTCTTTTGTAAAACTGACAAAAATAGTTAAAAAAAGAAAACTTAAAATTAAACCAAATTGATTAGACAAGATTTTCAACTCCGATCGTTTGAAAAATAAATAAAGAAAACAAAATAATAATAATTGCTGATAATAATAAAGGGATCATCGAGAAACTTTCTAATTTTTTTATTTGTATATTCAATCCGATTTGAACAGCGTCTTCTTGTAAGCGAAAAACTGTTTGATTCATTTCTTCTAGCATCTCAATTTTATTTCCATTTTCTTGCGCATAATAAAGTAATAAAACCATTTGATGAATAGAAGCATTTTCAAAATGATTTGAAAATTGAATAAAAGGTTGAATGCTGCTATCTTGTTCTATATTGACTATCCATTCTTGTATGTCCTCATTTAAAGTTTCATCAATATAAGGTAAACATTCTTTTAATGCATTATAAAGAATGATTTTATTAGCTAACATATTGATTAAAAATTGATACATATGATAAAAAGCAATTTCTTTTGCATTTAAGTATTGACGATATTTTTTTTCTAAACTATTAAAATGATCAAATAATATTGGAATTAAAAATAATAAACAAATGATTCCTAAAGACAAATTAATTAGTAAGGAAACAAAAATACTAAATATAAGAAATACACCTATTTTATAAATTAATCCAAGTTTAAATTTTTTAAAATCAAGATGCAAAAAATCACATATTTGTCGATAATTTCTCATTAGTTTAACCCCTTTATTTGATTATGATAATATGTTTTTATTGTTAATGCTAAACTCGTAAAACCTATCAATAGAATGAAAAACATTCCTAGTTGAAATTCAATAGTTTTACTCATTTGATCAAAATAAGAAGCTAATCCTAATTTTAAAAATAAAAGGACAAATAGCCAAAGAAGATATAGGGTTAAAATTTCAAATAATCTTGTCTTTTTTTGTGCTTTTAATTTTTCATAATAGATTTTTGTATTTTGAATCAAATGAAATGAAGAATTTGTCATTTTAAAAAAATCTCCACCTTGATTAGAATAAAGAACAAGTGTTTTGCAATAAAGACTTAAACCATTTAAGGCATATTCTTCGGCCAAAGATAGTAGTTGATTTGTAAAATCATTTCCATCGAAGTTTTTAAAATCATCAGGTAAGTTTTCTTCAATATTTTTATATGCTTCATAAATATTCGTAGTAGAAAACATTTGCATATTAAAATAAGTACAAAATTTGTAAGCATGATTAATTTTTAAATATTTTAAATTGTCTTGTTTGATAATTGGTATTAATCGATAGATAATAATCTCTATTATGCATGCTAATATAAGGGATAAAATAATATTTGAAATTAAAAATAATGAAATGCCAAACACTAATAGGCTTAAACCGATGAAAAAGACATTATTTTTTTTCATTTTCTCTCTCCTTTGGAATAAAGGTTTCAATCATGTCGAAATGAAGATGATGTTTTTTAAGGGCATCAAATAAGGATACACTAATGGAATGATAAATTGGCTGTCCATTTGTGTCATAATGAAATAAATATTTTGTATCATAACCATGTTTTGTGGGAATATATTCGGTCACTTCTGTTATTTTTCGTATAATTTTTTGATTGATTACTTGTTTTTCAATATGGATTCCAATTCGAATATGAGTTGCCATTTCAGAAAGCATCTTTTCTTCGTTAAAATCTAATTCTTTTTGAAACATTTTCAGTATTCTTTCTAAAGATAAAAGAGATGAATCACTATGAATAGTTGTAATCATTGGGTGTCCACTTGATATAGATTCTACAAGTTCAAATGCTTCTTTTCCTCGCGTTTCCGCAATCATAATCCAATCCGGATTATGCCTTAAAGAAGTTTTTACTAATTCTGAAAGAGAAATATTTGTTTCATCAGCAATCCATGTTGTAATATCTAAAGAAGGGTAAATTTCTTTTAAATAGGTTTCATAATTATCTTCAATCATAATAATACGATCTTCTTCATTCATTTTAGAGACTAAATATTTTTGTAATTCTGTTTTACCACTTCCTGTTAATCCGCTAATGACAATAGATTGGTATCCCTTTATAAGAACTTCTAATAAAGCATGTATCGGTTTAGGACATATCTCTACATTATTATTTGTAATTTTTAATGTGGGTGAAATTTTTCTTAATGAAAAAGTAGCTACTTTTTCATTGTTTTTCCTAGCTAAAATGGGATGAATGGCACTTAAACGGTAGTTTTTAAAAGAAATATTTAAAATGGGATTTTTAACGGAAAAAGGTTTTAAGGCATAATTTGCTAGTTGCTTTAAAATGGAAAAAACTTCTTCATTGGAAATATTTAAATCTAGCTTAAATCTTCCAAGTTGATTATCTTGACCATAAAATTCATAACCATTGTATTGTATATCTGTTAAATCATCCGTGAAAATATCTTTTAAAAAAGATTGTTCAATAATTTCTTGACATTTTTCATCATTTGGTTGAATAACAGAAGGAGTTTTATTTTCTTTCTTTAAGTTCATAGCGTAAAATTTTCTCCGTTTTTAATTTTTGATAAGTGATGATTATTTTAATTTGTAAACTATTGCAAGGTACTTTGTTAATAGAACAACTTTTCAAAGTTTTAGAATCATAAAAATAGTAATACAATGAAAATTGAAATTGTGGAAAAGAGTTTGTTAATGTTTCTTGGACATATTTTTTTATTTTTTCTTTATCTAATTCAATAGCATTGAATCCCATTTCTCCAGATTCTAATAGACTATCTAAATTTAAGCAATCCTCAATAACATATTGATTAATTAATAAAGTAGAAGATGACATTTTCGTTTTATGGTCAGTATTTAAAAAAAGCTGAAGGCAGCAAACCCAACTCAATATCAATAAAAAGCAATTATGCATTATTGTTCATACTCCACATCAGAAAGTGGTATGTCCATTTCTTCATAATAATATTTTGAATTGCTGTCTCCCCATAATGTTCGTCCAATGTTAATTTGACCGCGAACATAAAATGTGCTTTTATTGATGCCTATATTTGAAAAAATAATGGCATAAAGAATCTTTTTTTCTGAACAATTTTGTGGGATAAAAAATGAATGTAAGGTTTCTCCACAACGAGGATTGTAGTTTTCATAAATAGTTCCATCATACTGATCTTGATAAAAACGATATTCATCAATCAAATAAAACCATTTGTTTTTTTGCTCTAAAGCAAATTCAATATCTACAGAATTGGGCGAAGGTTTTTTAAAATCAGAATTTTCAAAAGCGGTATAGATTCGTAATGTTGCTGATGAAATTTCTTCCATTTCATAAAGAGAACTACTATTTACATATAATGAAATGCCTTTAAACGAAATATAACGATTGTAATCTTGATAAATGGTTGCTATTCCAGTAGTAGAAATTGTTTCATATTCATAAGATACTTCATTATACTGAGAATTTAAACCAATTTTAAATCGAGTGATTGTTGGTGTTTGAATAGAATACAATTTTGTGTTTGCAGAAGAGTTTGTATAAGCACTTTTTTCACAACTATAAATAGTCAATTCATCAGATAAAACAGAATCTTCATTTTCATATAAAATTTTAATTTGAATGGTTTTAAACTCTCTATAAAAATTAAATGGAGTGTAATTCAAAGTATAGGATGTTCCAATCTCAGAGCCCTTTACTTTGGTTGAACTTTTTAATTGTTGATTTTCATAAATTTGAAAGGTATAATTTTTATTTTTATTAATTTGCAAAAAATTTGTAAAATGAATTTGTACAGGCTCTTGAATATCAGAAGTTTCAATATATCCTTCAGTAAAAATAAAAGGAATAGGAAAAGCTTTTTGAGTAGAAGTAGGAGCTAAAATTAAGCCTATAGATGCAAGTATTTTAAACCACATATTGTAAAAATTCTGCAACCGCCTTTCTTTTTAAACGATAAAAAGTACTTTTTGAGTAAACACCATACCACCAACTATGATCTTTTTTAGAAAAAAATTCGTTTTGTATAATTCGACTATATTCGCATTCCATTGAGTTTAAAATATTATCAATATAAGTAATATAATTTTCACAATAACTTATACTAATATCATTTTTGATATCGACTAAACTATAAATATTTTCTTTTTCTTGAACCATGTCATGTAATAAATCATGATTCGCCATTAACAACTTGACACGAATATATTCCTTTCCATATTGGGCAATACAGTTACATTGAATTTTGAATGAACTTTCTAAAATAGTTTTATCTAAAATCATTTTCTTCTCCTCCTTGTTTAATTGTTACATATTTTGTTTGCGAAATTTGTCAAAACTTGTCAATTATCATAAAAATATGTCCACATTTATACAATATCGTCTTATTTTAAAAAAACTTGAAAAAAATAAAAAAACTGCTACAAATTTTGCAGCAGTCTTTCATTTTTGTTATTTTGAACTTTTTCTTTTTCTTGTTGATGAAGAAGTAGATCTAGAACGTGTAGATTTACCACGTGGATCATTTCCATAAGAAGTTGCTAGACGAATCTTTCCATCTTTTCCGTGAATTAAAAATTCACTTGAAGTTTCCATGGCCAATTTACGTCCATATTTCATCGCTTCTTTTTGAGTGGAATAATTTCCTTTAGATTTACTTGATTCACCATTAACAACATGCCATTTACCGTCAGTTTTATGGTATGTTACGTGAATTGAGCGTCTCATATTATCAATTTCCTTTCATTTTTTTCTACCTAGTATTATTTTTAGAATAAATAGCAAACTTATTCAAAAAAAATTATCAATTTTTACCAAAAAACATATATATAAAATAGGTGAATGTAATGAGAGTATTAGTTTATAACGAAGACAAAAATCGAATGGAAAGATATGAGCTATCCTTAGGGGATCGAATGCCTTATATAAAAAATAAATATTTAACTTTAAAAGAATTTAAAGGAAGTACCAAAAGTAAGATTTTATGGACAACAAAAAAAACAATGGAAGCATTCAACACAACAAGAGAACGTTGGCGAAATCCGATTTATGTTGGATACGCTTTTAAAAGAATTTTTGAAGGCGGACACTCTGGACAAAGTCAACATTATGCAGGAGTTTCTTTTGATACATCACAAACATTAAGTGTGAAAAAAAGGACAGAATTATATAATTTAGCGAAGAAATTAAAAGTATGGACCTATGTGGAACCTTTACGTTTGACACCGAGATGGCTCCACTTTGATAAAAGAGCAACTCCACCAGCATGTTCTGCAGGATATCCTGCTTTAAAAAGAAATGATAAAGGAGTGTATGTTTTAGTTCTGCAAGATGCCTTAAACACATTAGGTTATAGTACTGGTGGTTTAGATGGTGTTTATGGTAGTGCAACCAATACAGCAGTTCAAGCTTTTCAAAAAAAATATAGCATTAATGAAAGTGGTGTTAAGTGCAAAACATGGACAAAATTGTCTTCCCTAGTTGTTGGAAAAGGAAAACAAAAAAATTCTAAAATTGAATATTATTAATAAATTGAAAGTGGTTTTTATTTAAAAACCGCTTTTTTTTACAAAGTTTGCAATTTGATTAATAAATGTTTATAATAAAATTGTTAAACAATTTTAATCAAAGGGGAATAATCAAAATGAACAAAGAAGAAATGAAAAGGCGATTAGAAGAAAATGTAGAGCCTAAGTATAATAAGCAGAGAAACTTAGAAGAAATTAAATCTAATTTGACATTTACAAATGAAAAAGAGATTATGGAATCAATGGTTCAAGAAAAGCAACAACAAACCAAAAGATTTCGTTGGATAACAACTTTATCAATTATTTTTGCTTGTGTTTTATTAATTGGAACGAATTGTATTACATATGCTTTAATTTCGCATAGCAATTATCAAGATGAAAGCATGAACGATTACGTCATTGAATACCTAAAAATTCATTTTGAATCATATAATGTTTATCCTATTTTTTCTCTTTTTATCAAAGATAAATATGAATTTTCCATATATCAAGGAGAAAAAGAAAATCAAATTGGATATGTTTATTTTGTAGAAAACTTAAATGAAGAAAATAATAACCCTCTTTCTATAAGGATTGTCGACGATAATAATCAAATAATGATGATAAACAAAGAATCCTCTAAAGAATATATAGTAGGAGAAATGACAATAGAAGATTTAACACAAGGAAGTCAACTAACCATTGATATTTATGAAAATGATAA
>OLIW01000192.1_pt1 | contig 77304 bp, 100 predicted proteins | sample 1601321 | NCBI WGS metagenome assembly OLIW01 (sample SAMEA2452114, study PRJEB22498) | human gut metagenome
TAATGAATTTGTTATTCACGACATTAAAGTTATTGAAAGTCAAAATGGATTATTCATTGCTATGCCAAGTAGAAAAACTCCAAACGGAGAATTTAAGGATATAGCTCATCCAATTAATGCTGAAACTAGAGAGAAAATTCAAAAAGCTATATTAGAAGCTTATGAAGCTCCAGAAACTGAAACAGAATCAGCAGAATAATAGATAAAAATTGCCAGCAACGCTGGCAATTTTTTGTGTTTGATTGTTCTTCTTACTCCTCATCCTCATCGTTTACCTCTAATTTTACATAGAAGGTGTCAGATAAATCGAGGAGCGATTCGAAAGTTTCCTTTGAAACTTCATCTTGGAATTCCATGTAAACTTTTACTCCACCAGGAATAGCTTCTACACTTAGGTAGAAGACGACTAATGCCCGAGAAAACTTTACAAGGAACCCGCTTGTACTGTACCCATAAATGATATAGCACGACGAAGAACGCATTTTCAAACCTCCTTACCTACATATTAGTAGTTAATAAAATAATTATAACATTATTGCATAAAAAATGCAATAAAAACCCCTTTGCCATATATGGCAAAGGTGAAAAACATTAGACTCTTACAAAGTCAATGTTTTCGTGAGAAAGGCTGTCTTCAAATACACTTTTGTTTGAACGGCTGTAAAAGTGTATTTCCATTTCGGCCAATCCGTTCCCGATTGGTTTTGGGCGAAAGTTTGGATTTCTTATTGGAGAAATCTCTCCAATAATTTTCCGTACCATCGCCAGACGAGAACTTTCAATCCAGTACGTTTGTTGAGTAAACATGTTGTGACCTCCTAATAACTGTTTTTTCGCCAATTAGCGAACTACTTATTATTATACCACAAAAATAAAAAAAATACAATATCTGTAAAATATTATGTATATACATCCAAAATATCAAATATTTTACAAAAATGCTTGACATTAACTATATAAGCATTGTATAATAATACAGCATGAGTTTAGCGATGAAGTATGATGTGGCTACACCTAATAATGGTGGAGGGAACTCATATGGAGTATGTCTTGGCTTAAGACCAGGCGGATAAGTTTGAAAAATATGCACTTATCCTAAGGTACTGAATTAGTAACTTAGGTAAAAAAATGTCTTAATAAGAAACACGAGGGTGCGTTGATAAGTAAAACTTGCCATATACTGGGAATATTTTTTAAGGAGGGAAAATTAATATGGCAAAAGCAAACCAAGTTGCAGGAAGCGAAAAAATTAGAATAAGATTAAAAGCTTATGATTATGTTGTTTTAGACCAGTCTGCTGAAAAAATAGTAGATACTGCTAAAAGAACAGGAGCACAAGTTTCTGGTCCTATTCCACTTCCAACAAAAAGAGAAGTTGTAACTATTTTACGTTCTCCACATAAACACAAAGACTCAAGAGAACAATTTGAAATGAGAACACACAAAAGAGTAATCGACATTCTTTATCCAACACAAAAAACAGTTGATAGCCTTATGAAATTAGAGTTGCCAGCTGGTGTTGAAATAGAGATTAAATTATAGTTTAAAAAGAAAAAACCATGCTGATAGTTAATCAGCCAATAGTTAGGAGGAATTATTAAACATGAAAAAAGCAATTATAGGAAAAAAATTGGGAATGACACAAATTTTTGGAGAAAAAGGAGTTGTTATTCCTGTTACAGTAATAGAAGCTGGACCATGTACAGTTGTACAAGTAAAAACTGAACAAACAGATGGATATAATGCTGTAAAATTAGGTTTTGGAGAAGTAAAAGAAAAACATTTAACAAAGCCAGAAAAAGGTCAATTTACTAAAATAAAAGTAGAACCTAAAAAACATTTAAGAGAATTTAGACTAGAAGATGTTTCAAATATAGAAGTTGGAAGCCAAATTAATGTAGGAATATTTACTAAAGGAGATATGGTAGACATTCAAGGTACCACAAAAGGTAAAGGATTCCAAGGCGTTATAAAACGCCATGGACAACATCGTGGACCAATGGGTCATGGTTCTATGTACCATAGAAGACCAGGTTCAATGGGACCTACTTCAACACCAGGTAGAGTTTTTAAAGGCAAAAAACTACCAGGGCATATGGGAAAATTAACAGTTACAATTCAAAACCTAGAAGTTGTAGCAGTTGACCTAGACAAGAATGCAATTTTAGTGAAAGGAAGTATTCCTGGAGCTAAAGGAAGCATTGTAAAAATAAAAGATGCTGTTAAGGCAGCAAAATAGAGGTTGACGAAAGGAGGAAAAGAAAATGCCTAAAATAGATGTATATAATATGGAAGGAAAAAAAGTTAGTGATATTGATTTAAAAGAAGAAATATTTGGAATTGTTCCAAACGAAACAGTAGTACATACCGTAGTAACTAACTACCTTGCAAATCAAAGACAAGGAACACAAAGTACAAAAACAAGAGCCGAAGTTTCTGGTGGTGGAAAAAAACCATGGAGACAAAAGGGAACAGGACGTGCTAGACAAGGAAGCATTAGAGCTCCTCACTGGATTAAAGGTGGTGTTGCTTTAGGACCAAAACCACGTTCATATAATTATAGAGTAAACAAAAAAGAAAAAAGACTAGCAGTTAAATCTGTATTAAGCTCTAAAATATTAGAAAATGAATTAGTTGTTTTAGACAAAATTGAATTTAATGAAATTAAAACAAAAAATATGGTAAAAGTATTAAACAACTTAAAAATAGAAGGAAAAGCTTTAATCGTATTGCCAGAAAAAAACGATAATGTACAGCTATCTAGTAGAAATATTGAAGGTATAAAAACAAGTTTAGTAAGTACAATTAATGCATACGAACTATTAAATTATACTAAATTAATTCTTACAGTAGATGCTGTTAAGAAATTAGAGGAGGTGTATGCATAATGAAACCAGAAGACATTATTATAAAACCAATTATTACTGAAAAAAGTAGTAGTGGAATTCAACAAGGTAGATACACCTTTGAAGTAGCTAAAAAAGCTACAAAAATTCAAATAGCTGATGCTGTGGAAAAACTTTTTGAAGTAAAAGTTTTAAAAGTAAATACAATTAATGTAAGAGGAAAAGAAAAAAGAGTTGGAGTTCATGTGGGTAAAACATCAGACTGGAAAAAAGCAATTGTAACAATAGACACAAATCCACGGAGATGCAGTTTATTTGAGTAAAGGTGGAAAAGAAGAAAAAGTTTCTAAAAAATATAAAAATTCAATTGAGGAAATAAACATTTAATTAAAAAGCTTATACAAATTGCAACACATTAAAATTAGCGAGAAACAACTCGGAAAATAAAAAATATCTGTTATACGGAGCAGGAAAAATTCCGTAAATGAAAGGAGAAAATAAAATGCCAGTAAAACACTTTAGACCAATTACTCCATCAACTAGAAACATGACAGTACTAGACTATAGCGAAATTACTAAAAAAACACCAGAAAAAACTTTATTAACAACAAAAAAGAAAAAATCTGGTAGAAATAATTATGGTAGAATTACTGTTAGACATCAAGGTGGAGGAAATAGACAAAAATATAGAATTGTAGATTTTAAACGTAGAAAAGATAACATGAAAGCAACTGTTATTGGAATTGAATATGATCCCAATAGAAGCGCAAACATTGCTTTAATCCAATATGAAGATGGACAAAAATCTTATATTTTAGCTCCATTAGGGCTAAAAGATGGAGACGAAGTAATTTCTGGAGAAAATGTAGACATTAAAATAGGAAACTGCTTACCAATAAAAAATATACCAGTAGGTACAATGATTCATAATATAGAATTAAATCCTGGTCAGGGAGGAAAAATGGTAAGAGCTGCTGGTGGAGAAGCACAACTAATGGCAAAAGAAGGAAAATATGCACATATTAGACTAGCTTCCGGAGAAATGAGACTTGTTTTAGCTGTTTGCAGAGCAACAATTGGAACAATTGGAAACACAGATTACGAAAACGTAAAATTAGGAAAAGCAGGTCGTACAAGACATTTAGGAATAAGACCTACAGTTAGAGGTTCTGTAATGAACCCAGTTGACCACCCTCATGGTGGTGGAGAAGGTAGAGCCCCAGTAGGACACGCAGGTCCACTTACACCTTGGGGAAAACCAGCACTTGGATATAAAACAAGAAAGAAAAACAAACCTTCAAACAAATTAATCGTTAAGAGAAGAAAATAGAATAAAAGGAGGAAATAATAAATGTCAAGATCAAGCAAAAAAAAGCCATTTGTAGCACCTGAGCTATTAAAAAGAATTGATGCTATGAATGAAACAGGTAAAAAAGAAGTATTAAAAACTTGGTCAAGAGCATCTACAATATATCCACAAATGGTTGGACATACAATAGCTGTTCATGATGGAAGAAAACATGTACCTATTTATATAACAGAAGAAATGATAGGACATAAATTAGGGGAATTTGCTCCTACAAGAACATTTAAAGGTCATAGTGGAGAAAAAGCAACCACAGTTAAATAATAAAGGAGGAAAATAAAGTGGCAGATAATAATGAAACAATCCAAACTATTACCGAAGCTAAAGCTATATTAAAATATGCTAGAATTTCAAGCAGAAAAGTAAAAATTGTAGCAGATTTAGTAAGAGGTAAAAATGTTGATGAAGCAATGGCTATTATTAAGTATACTCCAAAGGCATCTTCAAAAATTTTAGAAAAGTTGTTAGCTTCAGCTATTGCTAATGCTGAAAATAATCATTATATGAAAAGAGCAAATCTATATATTGCACAAATATATGCAAATCAAGGACCAACACTAAAAAGAATTAGACCAGCAGCAAAAGGTTCAGCAGTTAGAATTAGAAAAAGAACAAGTCATATAACAATCGTATTGAGAGAAAGAGTGTAAAAGAAAGGAGGATTTATTTAGTATGGGACAAAAAATGCATCCACACGGATTAAGAATAGGAGTTATTAAAGATTGGAACTCAAAATGGTATGCAGATAAAAAACAATATAGTGAATACTTAGTAGAAGACCATAAAATTCGTGAATATGTAAAGAAAAAATTATTTGTAGCAGGTATTTCAAAAATTGAAATTGAAAGAACTGTAAAATTAGTTAAGGTTAATGTTTATACTGCAAAACCAGGATTAGTAATTGGAAAAGGTGGAAACTTAGCCGATACTTTAAAAGAAGAATTAAAGAAAATGTTAGGAAAAGAAGTTAATTTAAATATTATTGAGGTAAAATCAATAGATTTAGATGCTCAATTAGTTGCAGAAAATATTGCAAACCAACTTGAAAGAAGAATATCATTTAGAAGAGCAATGAAACAATGCATGCAAAAAACTATTAAAGCAGGAGCTCTAGGAATTAAAACATCTGTATCTGGAAGACTAGGTGGAGCTGATATGGCAAGAACAGAATTCTACAAAGAAGGTACTATTCCACTTCAAACATTAAGAGCAGATATTGATTATGGGTTTGCGGAAGCTGATACAACTTATGGAAAAATAGGTGTAAAAGTTTGGATATACAAAGGTGAAATACTAAAACCTAAAAAAGTTAAAACTGAAGGAGGGGAAAAATAATGCCAGTAATGCCAAAAAGAACAAAATATAGAAAAATGCAAAAGGGTAGAATGAGAGGTAAAGCTTCAAGAGGCAATTATGTAAGTGAAGGCGAATATGGAATTCAAGCATTAGAAGCAGGCTGGATTACAGCTAACCAAATTGAAGCTGCTCGTATTGCAATGACACGTTTCATTAAAAGAGGCGGAAAAGTTTGGATAAAAATATTCCCTGATAAACCTATTACCAAAAAACCAGCAGAAACTCGTATGGGAAGTGGGAAAGGAAATCCAGAATATTGGGTAGCAGTAGTAAAACCAGGTAGAGTAATGTTCGAAATAGCAGGTATTCCAGAAGAAACTGCAAAAGAAGCATTAAGATTAGCAATGCACAAACTACCAATAAAAACCAAATTTGTTAGCAAAGAAAATGAAATAGGTGGTGATAATGATGAAGATAAGTAAAATAAGAGAAATGTCTTCACCAGAACTAGAGAAAGAATTAGGAGAATTAAAAACAGAATTATTTAAGCTAAGATTTTCTCTAGCAACAAATGGATTAGATAATCCATTGAAAATTAAAGAGGTAAGAAGAGATATTGCAAAAATAAAAACTGTATTAAGAGAAAGAGAATTAGCTAATTAAACTTTTATATTTAAAACATAAAATTTTTAAAGTTTAATTAAAATTCTTATATCCGAAAATAGAAAGGAGAAGATAAAATGGCTGAAAAGAGAAATCTTCGCAAGGTTATGATTGGTACTGTTACATCAGACAAAATGGATAAAACTGTAGTAGTAGCAGTACAAACTAGTGTTAAGCATCCAATGTATAAGAAAATTGTAAAAAGAACTTATAAACTAAAAGCACATGATGAAGAAAATGCTTGCAAAGTTGGAGATAAAGTAAAAGTAATGGAAACTAGACCACTTTCTAAAGATAAAAGATGGAGAGTAGTCGAAATTGTAGAAAAGGCAGTAATAAAATAAGATTCTTAAAAATAGGTAGAGAGGAGAAAGTTATGGTACAGCAACAATCAATATTAAAAGTAGCTGATAATACTGGCGCAAAAGAAATTATGTGTATTAGATGCTTAGGCGGATCACATAGAAAAGTTGCCAGAATAGGTGATGTTATTATTGCATCAGTAAAAAATGCATCTCCACTTGGAATGGTAAAAAAAGGAGATGTAGTAAAAGCTGTTGTAGTTAGAACAAAATATCCTACAAAAAGACCAGATGGGTCATATATTAGATTTGATGAAAATGCAGCTGTTATTATACGTGATGATGGAAATCCAAGAGGAACACGTATATTTGGACCTGTAGCAAGAGAACTTAGAGACAAAGAATATATGAAAATTTTATCTCTTGCACCAGAAGTATTATAATTAATGTAAGAGGTCAGAAATCAGAGGTTTTGAAGACCTGCTACTATAAAAAAATTAAATATATAAAAAAGAAGTCAGCAATTTATTAAAATATGTTTCAGACATCTGATTTCTGACTTCTTCTTAAAGAGTGAAATTGAGGTGAAATAAATGAAAATAAAAAAAGGTGATAATGTTCAAGTCTTATCTGGAAACGATAAAGGAAAAACAGGTGAAGTTTTAGAGGTTATACCAAAACACGGAAAAGTAGTTGTAAAAGGTATAAATGTAAGAAAAAAACATGTAAAACCAAAAAAACAAGGAGAAGAAGGTGGCATTATTTCTATAGAATGTGCAATAAACAGTGCAAAATTAGCTGTTGTTTGCCCAAAATGTAATAAGCCTACAAGAATTGGATACGAAATAGAAAAAGACGAAAAGGTTCGTGTTTGTAAGAAATGTGGAAATAAGCTTAAATAGAAAGGAGGAAAGATAAATGGAAAAATTAAAAGAACAATACCAAAAAGAGGTTATACCTGCATTAATGAAAAAATTTCAATATAAATCAATTATGGAAGTACCAAAATTAGAAAAAGTTGTAATTAATATAGGATTAGGAGACCTAAAAGATAATCCTAAAGCATTAGATAATGCAATGAATGATTTACAGATTATAACTGGTCAAAAGCCAATTGTAACAAAAGCAAAAAAATCAATTGCAGCATTTAAGCTAAGACAAGGAGCAAATATTGGACTTAAAGTTACTTTAAGATCAGGAAAAATGTATGATTTTGTATATAAACTATTTAATCTTGCTCTTCCAAGAGTAAGAGACTTTAGAGGGGTTTCTGATAATTCTTTTGATGGAAGAGGTAATTATTCAATGGGAGTAAAAGAACAATTAATATTCCCAGAAATTGAATACGATAAAATAGATAAGTTAAGAGGAATGGATATATGCTTTGTAACAACTGCTAAAACAGATGAAGAAGCAAAAGAGTTACTAACTCTTTTAGGAATGCCATTTAAAAAATAAATAAAAAAGGAAAGGAGAAGCCATGGCTAAAAAATCATTAATTGTTAAACAACAAAAAGAACAAAAATATAAAACTAGACAATATAATAGATGTAAATTATGTGGAAGACCACATAGTTATATTAGAAAATATGGAATTTGCCGTGTTTGCTTTAGAGAATTAGCTCATAAAGGTGAAATACCAGGGATTAAAAAAGCCAGCTGGTAAAAATAATATTCGCTTTTAATTGTTCGTGAGCTTTAGAAGTTATTATTTAAGATAGGAGGTAAGTAAATGAATACAACTGATCCAATAGCAGATATGTTAACAAGAATAAGAAATGCTAGTAGTTCTAAATTTAAAACTGTGGACATTCCTGCATCAAATATAAAAAAGTCAATTGCAGAAATATTGTTTAAAGAAGGATATATTAAAGCATATGAAGGAATAAATGATGGTGCTCAAGGGATAATTAGAATTACTTTAAAATATGATGATAAAGGTGTAAAAGTAATTTCTGGATTAAAAAGAATTAGTAAACCAGGATTAAGAGTATATGCTTCAAAAGAAGAACTTCCAAGAGTTTTAAACGGCTTAGGAATTGCCTTAATTTCAACATCAAAAGGAATTATGACAGATAAAGAAGCAAGAAAAGAAAATTTAGGTGGAGAAGTATTAGCTTATATATGGTAGTAAAAATATAGAAAGGAGAAGGCTACAATGTCAAGAATAGGAAATAAACCTATTACAGTACCAGCAGGTGTTGAAGTTACACTAGATGGAAATAAATTAACTGTAAAAGGACCAAAAGGAACACTTACAAGAGAATTTCATAATAATATGAAAATTACAATTGATGGTAGTACTATTACTGTTGCAAGACCAGATGATGAAGCACAAAACAAAAGCTTACATGGTTTAACAAGAACATTAATTAACAATATGATAGAAGGAACAGTTAATGAATATACTAGAAAATTAGAAGTAAATGGTGTTGGATATAGGGCTGCAAAACAAGGAAATAAATTAGTCCTAACATTAGGATACTCTCATCAAGTAGAGATGGTAGAGCCAGAAGGCATAAAATTTGAAGTACCAAATCCAAACGAAATAATTGTAAAAGGGGTAGATAAAGAATTAGTTGGGCAAACAGCAGCAGTTATTAGAACAAAAAGACCACCAGAAGTGTATAGAGGAAAAGGTATTAAATATGCTGAAGAAACTATTAGAAGAAAAGAAGGAAAAGCAGGTAAAAAATAAAATTTAGTTAAAAACTATATTTTATAGAAAGGAGAAATCATGATATCTAAAATTAGTAGAAAAGAAGCAAGAGCAAAAAAGCATTTAAGAGTTCGTAATAAAATAAATGGTACAGCAGAACGTCCAAGACTTTGTGTTTATAGAAGTAATAATCACATTTATGCGCAAATTATTGACGATGTTGCAAGAACCACTTTAGTTAGTGCATCGACACTAGACAAGGAAGTAAAAACCAAACATTCTAATAAAGAAGCTGCTAAAGAAGTAGGAATATTAATTGCAAAAAGAGCATTAGATAAAAAAATTACTAATGTTGTATATGATAGAGGCGGATATATTTATCATGGTGTAGTGAAGGAATTAGCTGAAGCTGCAAGAGAAGCAGGATTAGTGTTTTAAAAAAGAGAGGTGAATAAAAAATAATGGAAAACGAAAATTCAATGGAGTTAAAAGAAAAAGTTGTAGCTATTAGTAGAGTTGCAAAAGTTGTAAAAGGTGGTAGAACTTTTAGATTTAGTGCAGTTGTTGTTGTTGGAGATGGAGCAGGACATATAGGAGTAGGAAATGGTAAAGCATCAGAAGTTCCAGACGCTATAAAAAAGGCAATTGAAGATGCTAAAAAGAACTTAATTGAAGTACCAATAGTTGGTACTACAATACCACACGAATATGTTGGAAAATTTGGTTCTGCAAGTGTACTTTTAAAACCAGGAGCAGAAGGTACGGGATTAATTGCAGGGGGTAGTGTAAGACCTGTATTAGAACTAGCAGGATATAGAGATATTAAAACAAAAGTTATTGGAACAAATAATCCTAGAAATGTGGTACATGCTACATTAAATGCACTAGAAAATATGAAAACAGTAGAACAAGTTGCTAAAATAAGAGGCAAAAAGACAGATGAACTTGTTTAATATTAATATAATTAAAATTTTATGGATTTAAAAATCTCAATATCCAAATAAAAGGAGGGAAAAAGATGAAACTTGGAGAATTAAAACCAGCAGTAAAAAAACAAACTAGAAAAAGAGTAGGCCGTGGAATTGGTTCTGGACTTGGAAAAACTTCAGGAAAGGGACATAAAGGTCAAAAAGCAAGAACTGGTGGAGGAGTAAGAAGAGGTTTCGAAGGTGGCCAAACACCATTATATAGAAGACTACCAAAAAGAGGATTTAATAATATTTATGCTAAGAACTACACAGAAGTAACATTAACTATGTTAAATAAAAGTAAAGCTACAGAAGTTAGTGCTGAAAGTTTATTAGCAGAAGGAATTATTAAAAAAATTAATGATGGTATTGTTATATTAGGAACAGGTAGCCTAGATAAAAAATTATCTGTAAAGGCTGTTAGATTTACTGCATCTGCTAAAGAAAAAATAGAAGCTTTAGGAGGAAAAGTAGAGGTGATAGAAGTTGTTTAAGACTATTAAAAATGCCTTAAAAACTCCAGATGTTAGAAAAAAGTTATTATATACATTAGTATTAATTATTATTTTTAGATTAGGTTGTTTTATAACAGTACCAGGAGTTGACGCAATTCAATTAAATGACGTTATGAACTCTCGGAGCTAATGGATTATCAGGCTTAATTGATATTATTTCAGGAGGAGCTTTTTCAAGATTTTCAATTTTTGCAATGACAATTAGTCCATACATTACAGCATCAATTGTAATTCAACTTTTATCAATGATAATTCCTTCATTAGAAAGGGCAATTAAAGAAGGCGGAGAAGAAGGAAAAGCAAAAGTTAATCGCTATACTAAAATGCTAACTATTGTTTTAGCTTTGGTAGAAGGACTAGGAATATATATTTCTTATAGTGGTTCAGGAATATTTATAAACCCTGGATTTATGACAGGATTTTTAGTGGTAATTTCTTTAATGGCTGGTACTGCACTACTAATGTGGCTTGGAGAGCAAATTACAAATAAAGGAATAGGAAATGGAATTTCTATAATTATTTTTATAGGTATTATTTCAAGTTTGCCAAGTGTTGTAACAACACTATATGGATTAATTATTACATCTTCAGGATTTAGCACAACAGGATTATTAGTAGCTTTAGGAATTGTTATTGGAGCAATTGTATTAGTAGCAGGTGTTGTATTTGTACAAGAAGCAGAAAGAAGAGTACCTGTACAATATGCTAAAAAAGTAGTAGGAAGAAAAATGTATGGTGGGCAAAATACTCATATACCATTAAAACTAGCTATGGCAGGTGTCATACCAGTAATATTTGCTTCATCATTTATGACATTCCCAGCAATGATTATACCAATGTTTAATCCAGACATTGCTACAGCAACTGGATTTTGGTCGGTAATATATAAATTTTCACTTGCAACTAGTTCTTCGCAAGTGCCGGTAGGTTATACAATTGCTAATGCAGTTGTGTACTTACTATTAATAGTAGGATTTACATTCTTTTATACATATGCAACATTTAATCCTGCAGAAGTATCAAATAATATTAAGAAAAATGGTGGATTTATACCAGGAATAAGAGCAGGAAAACCAACAACAGACTATTTATCAGCAATTGTTTCTAAATTAACATGGTTTGGAGGACTATTCCTAAGTATAATTGCAATATTACCAATGCTAATGAGATTTACCAATTTAAATGTAGCATTTGGCGGTACATCAATTTTAATTGTAGTGGGTGTTGCATTAGAAACTGTACAACAACTAGAATCTCAATTAGTAATGAGACATTATAAAGGATTTTTAGAATAAACATTATAAAAGGTCGCCTAATATGGTGACCTAATATATTTTTTTTAGTAAATATTGTGTTATAATATTTATTGAAAAAAATATATTATATAATATAACAAGAAAAAGAGATTGAACACATATACACAATTTTTCTTATTAACACATTTTAACTAAACTATATATAGAAAAAAATTAGTATTGTTAGGAGGAAAATATGATAATTGTTATGCTAGGAGCTCCAGGAGTTGGAAAAGGAACTGTAGGACAAATGCTTTCAAACCAACTAAATATTGTCCATATTTCTAGTGGAGAAATTTTTAGAAGTTACATAAAAAAACATGGAGAAATTGGAAAAGAAATAGAAAAATATGTAAACAAGGGAGAACTAGTACCAGATGAACTAGCAATTAAATTAATAGCCAAAAGGTTTGAAGAAAAAGATACAAAAAGAGGAATGATATTAGATGGCTTTCCACGAAATATTAATCAGGCATTAGAACTAGAAAAAATATTACAAGAACAAGGTAGAAAAATAAACATAGCAGTAGATTTAAGCTTACCAGATGAAGAAATTATTGAAAGAATTGTAAAAAGGAGAACTTGTCCAAATCCAGAATGCAGAGCGATTTACAATTTAGATTTTAAACCACCTAAAATAGAAGACATTTGCGACAAATGTGGCACAAAACTAATACAAAGAGCAGACGATAATGAACAAACTGTAAAGCAACGCTTAAAAACATACCATGAAACTTCTGAATGCCTAATTGATTTTTATAAGAACAAAGATATTTTATATACTGTAAAACTAAATGCAGAATCTGATGTGACTACCATGGGAATTGCAGAAGAAATTAAAGCATACCTAAAAACATAGAAATATACAAAAAAATAATACTAGATTTTAACATAAAATAAGGAGAAAATAATGTTTACAATTAAAACAAAAAAGGAAATTGAATACATGAAAGAATCATGCAAAATTGTTGCCTTAGCACAAGAAGCAATAAAAAATGCAATTAAACCTGGAATTAGTACATGGGAATTAAACAAAATTGCTGAAAATGTTATTTATGAAAATGGAGCGATTCCATCTTGCAAAAATTATCCTAGTGGAATAAAAGGAGTTCCACCATTTCCAGCAGGGGTTTGCATTTCTGTTAATAATGAAGTTATTCATGGAATTCCATCTAAAAAAGTTATTTTAAAAGAAGGAGACATTGTTAGTACAGACCTTTGTGCATATAAAAACGGATTTCATGGAGATGCTACTAGAACTCATATTATAGGGGGACTAAATTGTGCAACAAAAGAAGCAAAAAGATTAGTAGAAGTAACAAAACAAGCCTTTTTTGAAGGAATAAAGTTTGCAAGAGTTGGCTATAGAATTGGAGATATTTCTCATAGAATAGGAGAATTTGTAGAATCAAATGGATTTTCTGTATTAAAAGAGTTCCAAGGACACGGAATAGGACAAGCTATGCACGAGGATCCAGGGATTCCAAACTATGGAAAGCCCAATAAGGGTTTAAGGCTTGAAGCTGGCATGACTTTAGCAATTGAACCCATGGTAAATGCTGGTAAACCAGATATTGATATATTAGATGACGGGTGGACAGTTGTTACACTTGATGGTAGTTTAGCTGCACATTACGAAAATACCATTTTAATTACAGAAAAAGAACCAGAAATATTGACAATATTGTAATTTTATTATATACTATATTAGCTAATTGTGAAAAATACCTAAAATAGGAGGGAATACTATTGGCAAAAGAGGATGTTATAGAAGTTGAAGGAACAGTTGTAGAAACTCTTCCTAATACAAACTTTAAAGTTGAACTAGAAAATGGGCATAAAATATTAGCTCATATTTCTGGAAAGCTTAGAATGAATTACATAAAAATTCTGCCTGGAGACAAAGTAAAAGTAGAACTTTCTCCTTATGACTTAACAAAAGGTCGTATAACATGGAGAGCAAAATAATATATTGCAAATTATTACCATTATATTTATAATATAGTAAAAATGGCAAAATCTTAGATTGGAGGTGGCAACATGAAAGTAAGACCATCAGTAAAAAAAATATGTGAAAAATGTAAAGTAATAAAAAGAAAAGGTGTTATTAGGGTAATTTGCGAAAACCCAAAACATAAACAAAGACAAGGCTAGTTTTTTGAATATAGCCTTAATTTTCATTTGTAATAGACATACTTTAAGGTGGCGGCTGGTAAGCAAAAAGCTTACTTTCCTTATGAGTTTGTTTATATAAATTAAATTGTTTTTTATTTTACTGATATAATGTTTTAAAACATTATATGCATTTCACTTTAAAATAAAAAAACATAAAATATTTTGGAGGTGCAAAAAATGGCTCGTATAGCAGGAGTAGATTTACCTAGAGAAAAAAGAGTTGAAATAGGACTTACGTATATTTATGGAATAGGATTAACAAGTTCTCAAAAAATATTATCAGAAGCAGGAGTAAATCCAGACACTAGAGTAAAAGACCTAAGCGATGAAGATGTAAGCAAAATAAGAAAAGCGATGGAAGGCTATAAAGTAGAAGGTGACCTAAGAAGAGAAGTAGCGCTTAATATTAAAAGACTTACAGAAATTGGTTGCTATAGAGGAATCAGACATAGAAAAGGATTGCCTGTAAGAGGACAAAGAACAAAAACAAATGCTCGTACAAGAAAAGGTCCAAGAAAACTAGTAAGTAAAAGCAAAAGTAAGAGTTAAAAATAAACTCTAGAATTATTGAATAAGGAGGAAAATTCAAAAAATGGCTACGAAAAATGCAACAAAAAAGACAGTAACTAGAAGAAAAGATAGAAAAAACATTGATAAAGGAGCAGCACACATTCACTCTAGTTTTAATAATACAATTGTTACAATTACAGATGTTAAAGGAAATGTTATTTCTTGGGCTAGCGCCGGAGAACTTGGATTTAAAGGTTCAAGAAAATCAACACCATTTGCTGCAGGAGAAGCTGCAGAAACAGCTGCAAAGGCTGCAATGGAACATGGACTAAAATCTGTTGAAGTATATGTAAAAGGACCAGGATCTGGTCGTGAAGCAGCAATTCGTTCGCTTCAAACAGCAGGATTGGAAATTAGTATGATTAAAGATGTAACTCCAATTCCTCATAATGGTTGTAGACCACCAAAAAGAAGAAGAGTATAAAAGGAGGGAAATATAGAAATGGCAAGATATAAAGACGAACAATGCCGTATTTGTCGTAGAGAAGGACAAAAATTGTTCTTAAAAGGTTCAAGATGCTATACAGATAAATGTAGTATTACAAGAAGAAATTATGCGCCAGGACAACATGGACAAAAAAGAAAAAAACTTTCTGAATATGGTACACAATTAAGAGAAAAACAAAAAACAAAATCATTCTATGGAGTTGGAGAAAAACAATTCAGAAGATATTTTGAAATGGCTGAAAGTAAAAAAGGAATTACAGGTGAAATTTTACTTCAAATTTTAGAAAGTAGATTAGATAATGTTGTATATAGATTAGGATATGGTTCTTCAAGACGCCAAGCAAGAATGTTTGTAACACATGGACAATTTGAAGTAAATGGAAGAAAAGTTAATATCCCATCTTATTTAGTAAAACCAGGGGATATAATTACAGTTAGAGAAATTAGAAAAGACAACAAAACAATTAAAGAAAACATAGAAATTAATGCTTCAAGACCTGTTCCAGAATGGTTAGAAAAAGATGAAAAAAACTTAAGCGGTAAAGTTATTAGACTAGCATCAAGAGAAGATGTTGATATACCAGTAGAAGAACATTTAATTGTAGAGTTATATTCTAAATAATTATTAAATGTTTTAATTTAGGAGGTTAAAAATGATTGAATTCGAAAAACCAAATATTGAATGCTTAAGTGTAGACAATGAGAAAAATTATGCAAAATTTGTATGTGAACCATTAGAACGTGGTTATGGAATGACAATTGGAAATTCTTTAAGGAGAATTTTGCTATCATCACTTCCAGGAGCAGCAATTACAAGCATTAAAATAGAAGGTGTAGTTCACGAATTCTCTACTATTGCAAATGTAGTAGAAGACGTTCCAGAGATTATTGTTAATTTAAAGAACGTAAGATTAAAACTTCATAATAACGAAGAAAAAATAATTAGAATTGACTTTAAAGGTGAAGGAGAAGTTACAGCTTCAGATATTATAACAGATGGCACAGTTGAAATTTTAAACCCAGAAACTCATATTGCTACAGTATCTGAAAAAGGAAGTCTTCAAATTGAAATGACTGTTAATAAAGGAAGAGGATACAATACAGCTGAAAAAAATAAAAATCCAAATCAAGGATTAGGAGCTCTTCCAATAGATTCTATATTTACTCCTGTAAAAAAAGTAAATTATTCTGTTGAAAATACAAGAGTAGGTCAAATGGTAGACTATGATAAACTAACAATAGAAGTGTGGACAGATGGTAGTTTAAAGCCATATGAAGCATTAAGCTTAGCAGCTAAAGTTATGACAGAACATTTGAATTTATTTATTGACCTTTCAGAAACTGCAAAAAATACACAAATTATGATTGAAAAAGAAGAATCTAAAAAAGGCAAAGTATTAGAAATGCCAATTGAAGAACTAGAATTATCTGTAAGATCATACAATTGTTTAAAAAGAGCTGGAATTTCTACAGTAGAAGATTTAGCAAACAAATCTGGTTCAGATATGATGAAAGTAAGAAACCTAGGAAAGAAATCACTAGATGAAGTTACTAATAAATTACACGCATTAGGACTAGATTTTGCATCAGAAGAAGACTAAAATAAATAAAATATTAAAGAAAGGAATTTTTGTAAAATGGCTATAAATAGAAAGTTAGGAAAAACTACTGACCAAAGGCTTGCAATGCTTAAATGCCAAGTAACAGATTTAATATTACATGGAAAAATTGAAACAACATTACCAAGAGCAAAAGAAGTAAAAGCAATTGCAGATAGCATTATTGCATTAGCAATAAAAGAAAAAGACAATTTCGAAACAGTAGAAGTAAAAGTAGTTAAAGCAAAATTAGATAGCAAAGGCAATAAAGTTACTGAAAAAGCAACAAGTAAAAATGGCAAAGAATATTGGAAAGTTGTAAAAGAAGAAACAACCGAAAAAAGACAAAAAGATATGCCATCAAGACTAAATGCTAGAAGAAAAATAATGAAACACATTAATAAAGTAACAGACGAAAAAGGTAATAATATTGACTTAATAAATAAATTATTTAATGAAATAGCACCAAAATATGAAGGTAGAGTTGGTGGATATACACGTATATTAAAAGCTGGTCCTAGAAGAGGAGATGCAGCAGAAGTAGCAATACTACAATTAATATAATTTTAGACCTAGTATAATAAAAAAAGTTATTATATAAAATTTATATAATCTCATATAAAATTTTTAACAACTAAAAACATAAATGAGATTTATCTTAAATTTTTATATAATAACTTTTTTTGGAAGGAAAAATTAATAATAAGATTTTAAACTGAATTTATTAAAAATACTCACCAACAAAAATAAATAACATACATTATAATTAGGAGGCATAAAATGCTGGAATTTATTTTTAATCTTATTATTTGTACTTTAGCTATATATGGTTTTATTGAAATTATTAAAAATACATATTATATATTTACAACTACAAATTTAAAATCTAAAGGTATATATATGATTTTAGCAGTAAAAAATCAGGAAGATACAATAGAAGGTTTTCTAAGAACAGTTTTATTTAGACTAATTTATGGTAATGAAGAATTAATAAAAAAAGTAATTATTACAGATTTAAACTCAACAGATGAAACACCAGAAATAATTGAAAAAATACAAAAGGACTATGAATATATTAATGTATTAGATTGGAAAGAATGTAAAGATATTATAGATAGCGTTGATAAAAATTAAATTATATAAGTCTATATTTTTGCAATTAAAAAATAATAGAAAAATCTTTAAAAATAATATAATTCGTGATAAAATACTTCTAAGCTAAAAAGGTTAGAGGTGTTTTTTTATGAATATACAATTTATATTTTCGTTATGGATAGGAAAAATAGCGGCATTTTGTGTAAATATTATAGATAAAACAAGAGGAACAAATTTTTCTGGAAAAGTTGCAACTAAATTAATGCCAAATTTTATTGCGGGATTTAGAGGGATAAATTTAGACAAAGTAATTATGATTACAGGAACAAATGGAAAATCAACAACTACTAATTTAATTGCTCATACTATAAAAAGCGCAGGTAAAAAAACTGCTACTAATAAAGAAGGAGCTAACATGATGGGGGGAGTTGCTACAACTTTAATTAAAAATTCTAGCTTAACAGGTAAGTTTAAAAAAGAATTTTTAGTTTTAGAAATTGATGAAAGAAGCCTATCAGCCATACATAAAGTATTACCAGCGCATAACTTGTGCATAACAAATTTGCAAAAAGACCAGGTACAAAGAAATGGAGATCCAGACTTTATTTTTTCTAAATTCGAAAATGTAATAGGAAAAGATATTACTTTATTTGTAAACGATGAAGAACCTAGAAGTAGAGCTTTAGAAGACAAAGCTGGACAAGTTATATATTTTAGTGTAGATAAAAATTCCAAAAGCTTTGAAAAGGACGATTTTTATGATGTTACTTTACCATGCCCAAAATGTAATTACCCAATAAAATACAAGTTTTATAATTTAGAAAGCATTGGAAAATTTGAATGTAGCAATTGCGATTATAAATCTAAAGAAGAACCAGATATTTTAATAAAAAATGTGGACTTTGAAAATAAAACTTTTGAATGTAATGAAAAGAAATATAATATTACGTATTATACTCCATTTTATATTTATAACTATGCAGCTACAATTGCGGTATCAAAAAAATTTGGACTAACAGAAGAACAAATACAAAAAGCTTTTCAAACATTTGTAAATCCTGGGGAAAGAAGAGAAGTATTAAAATACAAAGACAAAATCATACATTACTTAAGAATGAAACAAGAAAACCCAGAAACATTACAATCTGCATTAGATACAATTGCTGAAGACAAATCAGAAAAAGCAATATTTGCTGGATTTTACGAAGTAAAAGATTTTTTACCACATTATGCTAATACATTTTATTTTTTTGATTGTAGCTTTAAAAATATTGCTACAACTCCAGTAGAAAAATATATTGTTTTTTCTAAAACAGTTTGTTATGACGTAGCCAATAGAATGATTTATGATGGAGCAAACAAAGAAAATATTGAAATTATTGATGAAGAAGATATTGAAATAATTTTAAAGAAAATGGACGAGCTAAAAACAAATAATATTTATATTTTAACAGGTATGAAACCATATAAAAAAATTAAAAATTTTTTGGAAAGGGAGGCTTTAATTAATGGATAAAGTAGAAATTAATTTGGCATGGATGTACCCAGATATTTTAAACCTCCATGGGGAAAGAGGCAGTATTCAGGCATTCAATAAAATAGCAGATAACCTTGGAGTTAAACTTAAAACTATTAGAATTAATAATTATAAAGAAGAAATAAATTTTAACAATATAGATATTATGATATTCCTACCAGGAGAACTAAAAGTACTTCCTATAATAAAAGAGTCATTATCTAATAAAATAGAAGAGATTTACCAATACATATTAGCTAATAAATATATGATTTCTATTGGAACAACAGGTGCATTATTTGGGAAAAAAATTATAAGACAAAATGGAGAAGAATTAGAAGGACTTGGGCTATTAGACTTTAATGCACAAGAAAGAAAAACTGTTATAGGAGATGACTTATATTTTTATGTTAATGAAACAAAACAACAAATTATGGGATCACAAATACAAATGATAGATATTCAATTACAACAAGAAGATCCATTAGGTAATATAATTTATGGATATGGAAATAATGGAAGCAAAGTAGAAGGAGTAAGAAACAAAAATTTAATTGTTACTAATTGCCTAGGCCCAGTATTTGTAAAAAACCCTTGGTGGACAGAAAATATTTTAAAAAATATTATTTTAAACAAATATGGTAATATACAAAAAAAAGAAGAGTACCAATTAGAAAATTTATCTTTTGAAACAACAAAACGATTTATTTTTGAAAAAACAAGTATATAAAAGTTATAAACCTAGAAAGGAGACCAATAAGTGGAAATAACAGGAACAGTAGAAGAAATTATTTATCAAAATGAAATTAATAGTTATACTATATGCATTTTCCAAACAGAAGAGGAATTAACAACTGCTGTTCGGATATTTACCATTTATTACATCTGGAGATACATTAAATTTAATTGGTAAATTTGTAAATCACCAAGAATATGGAAGACAATTCAAGATAGATACTTTTGAAAAACTAATGCCTAAAGGAGCAAAACAAATTGAAAAATATTTAGCAGGAGGGACAATTAAAGGAATAGGACCTGCTACAGCCAAAAAAATTGTAGACAAATTTGGAGAAGAAACTATTGCCATTTTTAAATTTGAACCAGAAAAATTAACACAGATAAAAGGAATCAACGAAAAAAAGGCATTAGAAATTGCACAAGAATTTAATGAAAAATGGGAGCTTTGGCAAATTGTTAGCTTCTTAGAACGCTTTCGGAATTACTGCGCAAAATAGTAAAAAAGTATATGAAGCACTACGGAATAAATGCTATTAACACTATAGAAGAAAACCCATATATTCTAATAGATATTACCTATGGTGTTGACTTTAAACAAATAGACAAAATGGCAATGGATTTAGGAGTACCATATAATAGCCAAAAAAGAATAGAAAGTGGAATTAAATATAGTATTATTTTAACAAGTTATAATGGAAATACTTGTGTTGCTAAAGAAAATTTAATTAAATTTGTGACAGATTTATTAGATGTTTCTAAAGAAGAAGTAGAAGATAGCCTTATTAATTTACACGCCACAAAAAAAATTGTAATAGAAAAACAAGATAATGAAGAATGGATATATTTATATCCTTTTTATAAAGCCGAGAAAAACATTGCAGAAAAAATAAAAATAATGATTAATGCAAATAATAATAAATATATAAAAAATATTGAAAAAGAACTAAAAATACAAGAAGAAAAATTAAAAATAGAACTTTCCGAAAAACAAAAAGAAGCTGTTATGTGTGTAAACGAAAATAATATATGTGTTATTACAGGGGGACCCCGGAACTGGAAAAACAACAATTATAAAGGAAATAATTTCTATTTACGAAAAACAAGGTAAAAAAGTAGTTTTATGTGCTCCAACAGGAAGAGCTGCCAAGAGAATGACAGAGGCAACCGAGAAGGAAGCAAAAACAATTCATAGACTATTAGAAATTGGGAAAATTCAGGATGAATTAAAACTAGAAAATATTGATTATGATGTACCACCAATTGATGCAGATATTATAATAGTAGACGAAGTGTCTATGGTAGATGTTTTCCTTATGAATACATTACTAAAGGGAATTTACATTGGTACAAAATTAGTATTAGTAGGAGATAGTAATCAGCTACCATCTGTAGGACCACGGAAATCTACTAGAAGATATTATTAATTCCAATATTTTACCAGTAGTACAGTTAAATAAAATTTTTAGACAAGCTGCTAAGAGCAAAATTGTTATAAATGCACATAATGTTAATGAAGGCAAAAGTTTTATAACAAATGAAAATAACGAAGAACAAAAAAATGATTTTTTCTATATTAATGAAATTAGCAAAGAAAAAATATTATACCAAGTTATATCATTATGCAAAGAAAGACTCGTAAAATATGGGAATTACGATTTTTTTAAAGATATGCAAGTATTAACACCTACTAAAAGGGGAATATTGGGAACAAAGGAATTAAATAAAAGTTTGCAAGAAGCAATAAATCCGCATTCAGATTTAAAAGAAGAAAAACAGTATGGAGAACAGATATACCGTGTGGGAGATAGAGTAATGCAAATTAAAAACAATTACGATATTTACTGGGTAAGGAAAGAAGAAACAGGAACAGGTATTTTTAATGGAGAAATAGGAAAAATAGACCACATTGATAATGAATCAAAACAAGTAAAAATTTTATATGATGATGAAAAAGTAGCGTGGTACCAGTTTTCGGAATTAGACCAAATTGAACATGCCTATGCTATTACTATTCATAAATCACAACGGTAGTGAGTTTAATGTGGTTATTCTTGCAATACCACCATCTTCTCCGATGCTATTGACAAGAAATTTACTTTACACAGCTATTACTAGAGCAAAGAGAATGCTAGTTGTAATTGGAGGAAAAAATATTATTGATTTTATGATAAAAAATGTTGATAGCAAGAAAAGAAATACAGGATTAAAGTATAAACTAGAAAGCACATAGACCTTTTATATTAAAATTGGGGGCAAAATCTTAGGAGGTATTATTATGTTGGATTTTGTTCTTGATTTTTTGTTTCCAAAAACTTGTGGATTCTGCAATAAAATTTGCAAAGAAAGTTTATGCAAAAAATGTGAATTAAAATTAAAATATATAGAAAAAGCGAAGCTAAACTTTTTCAATACAAAATATTTTAATGAGCATTTATTTTTATTTTCATATGAAGGTATTATAAGAAAAAAAATTATACAGTATAAATTTAATGATAAACCATACCTTTTTGAAACTTTTGCAGAAATTATATTAAATAATGAAAAAATATGTGGAATTTTAAAAAGTTATGATATAATAATTCCAGTTCCAATGCATTACAAAAAAGAAAGAAAAAGAGGATATAATCAATCAAGCCTAATAGCAAGGCAAATTGCAAAATTTATTACTGAACTAGAATATTGTGATAATTCTTTAATAAAAATACGGAGAAAATAAAACTCAAAGCACTTTACAAAAAAATGAAAGAACACACAATGTAAAAAATGTATATAAAGTATTAAATAAGCAAAATATAATTAATAAAAATATCATTTTATTTGACGATATATATACAACAGGAAGTACAGCTAATGAATGCAGTAGAATGCTTAAAAAGTCAGGAGCAAAAAAAATACTAGTATTTACAATTGCGAAAGACTAATTTTACAAGAAAGGAAGGATAATTGTAATGGAAGATTTAGTTGAAAGCATATTAGATTATGTAAGAGCTGATTATACAGATTATGCAATTATGCTAAATGGCGAATGGGGAAGCGGAAAAACATATTTTTGGAATCATAAAATTAGAAATAGAATTGACGGAATGCAATTTAATGGAAAGACATATACAACAATATATATGTCACTATATGGTATTTCAAACCTAGAAGATATAAGCAAAAAAATTTTTATTGAAACAACACAATTAATGGATAAAAATTTAAAAAAATATATGAATGCAAATAATCAATCTAGAATTCCAGAATATGCTAAAACTGGTCTAGATATGGCAAACTTTTTTGGTGTTACACAAAATGGGGACAAAGTTGATTATTCTAACTTTTTTTCAACTGATGATAAAGTACTTTGCTTTGATGACTTAGAAAGAGCAAATGTAGATGTTATTGACATTTTAGGCTATATTAATAACTTTGTAGAGCATGATCATATTAAAACTATTATTATTTGCAATGAAAAAGAATTATCAACAAAATTAAAAAGCACAAATTTAGAAATGAAAACTTTTATTGCTACTTATCTTTTAGATAAAGAAGGAGACCTAGCAAAAACCGAAAAACCAATGGTAGAAAAAATAAGAGACAAAATAGAATATGTTTTTGACAAAGCAAATGATTATGAAAGAATTAAAGAAAAACTAATTGGAGAGACATTTGAATATGCACCCGAATTTAATTATATAATTAATGGATTATTAATGAGGTATGAAAATAATCCTGATTTATTAAAATTTTTAAGAGAAAATACAAATTTAATTATTTCTACTTTTAACAAAAGTGGAACAAGAAATTTAAGAATTCTAAAACATGCATTAAATGATTTTAAAAAAATCTATGAAATGGTAAACAAAAATTATCCAAAAACGAATTATAGAGTTATGCAAACCATGCTAATATTTACAATAGCGGTTTCTTTTGAAATAAAAGCTGGAAAAGTTACAAAGGATAAGTTTGTTAATATTGTAGACAATGAAGAATACAAAGCAATTCTTGTTTCTTCAAGGGTATTTATGGATAATAGGCAATTTTATATTAAAGAATTTGATAATAATTATTATTATAATTTTAAATCTGAATACCGTTTCTTTAAATTTATTGAAATATATGTAAGAACAAGAATTTTCGATATGAAAACATTTAAAAATAATATGGAAATTATTATTAATACAATTGACACTAATAAATTACCTGGTTATAAGAGATTATTAACAGAAGAGTACTGGAAAATTAGTGATGATGAATTTGGCGGAATTATTGAAAGTATTATCGAAAACATTAAAAAGGGAGAATTAACACTGTTAGAAACCGTTAAAATGTTTGCATATTTTAGCTATTTTAGCAAAAAAGGATTAATACAATATGACATAAAAACTATGAAAACTATATTCTTTAATGGAATGAATATTGCCTCATTAAATTCTTCATATTGTGAGAACCCAGAAGAAGAATTAAAACAGCTATCTATTGATGAGTCAAGCCCAGAAATGGACGAGATTTTAAAACATTTTTATGATATTAATATACAACTAAAAGACAAAATGTATAGAGAAAAAGCAGAAGAAATATTTAAATGTATACCAATGAAAATGGAAACATTCTATGATAGGTTTGAAAAAGAGTGCATGAATGTACCTATTTTTAAATATTATGATGTATACCAAATGTTTCAAAGAATTTCATGCGCAAGTAATGAAGACATTGTTTCTATTAGAGAAATTCTAAGAAAAAGAGTAGACAAACATCCAAAAGAAATAGAGCCAGAAATGAAGAACATAAAACAATTAAAACAAATTGTGGATGATTATATAAAAGGAAAAGACATAGGTATTAAAATCGTTATGCTTGAGGAATTTTCAAAAGATTTAGGATATGTTTTAGATAAATATAAAACTGGAATATTTGCTAAAAAAGAAGAAAGCGATATAGTGTAAAAGTTGGGAACTAAATTCCCAACTTTTATGTTATATACGAATAACCTGACCAACATATATAATATTAGGATTAGAAATATTGTTTAGCCTTACTAATTCGTTAACAGTAGTTCCATAATCATAAGCAATTTCAGACAAAGTATCACCATACCTTACAGTATAAAGTAATTTACTAGTTGCACCTTTATCGAAATTAGAAGTGTTTATATATAAAATTTGCCCTGGATAAATTAAATTAGGGTTGACAATACTATTAAGAGAAACGATTTCTTGAACAGTTGTTTGATACCTAATAGCAATACTAGATAAAGTATCTCCACTTTTTACAACATATGCAATACGTTGTTTTCTTTTACCAGAAACAGGAACTAATAAAGTACTTCCAGCGTAAATTAAATTAGGATTAGCAATATTGTTTAATTCAACTAATCTTTCCACAGTTGTATTATAACAAACTGCAATACTAGATAAGGTATCTCCACATTGAATTGTAATACTTGTAGTTTCATCAGGAGAAGGAGCTGGGTTAGATGGAGACGGTACAGGAGTAGAAACGTCACTTAAAAATATACCATCTGTAAAATAATCTAAATCTACATTTCCATTAATTCCTTCAATTCTTCCATTATCAGCATATTGAAACCCAACCCAAGAGTCCCATTTTCCATTATTTTCTGGCTCACTTACAAAATAATTTGCTACCCATATAGGATAACGAGAGGCTAATTCTTCACTAAAAATAGTTTTGGCATCATATGCATTACTATAAATAACCATTTCTTTTCCAGTTTTTTCTTGAACTCTTTCTAAAAAAGCAAGAGAAATATTATTAATTTCTTCTGAACTTAACCCAGGGAAATATTCAAAATCAATTGCTAATCTGCAATCTGGATTTAAATTACCAATAACTGAACTAAAAAAATCAGCTTGTTCAACTGCTTCGCCGAGTATTTCTTGCAGTTACATAATGATAAAATCCAACTTTTAAGCCATACTGCTTAGCACCATTGTAATTTTTAAAATAATAAGGATCTGTATAATTAAAACCTTCACTAGCACGTATATAAACAACTTCTATGCCACTATTTTTGACCCCTTCAAAATTAATATTACCCTGCCATTCACTTACATCAATTCCACGATAAATTTTACCAGATGGACCAAAAGCAAATACATAAGCGCAGCTATACAATAAAAAGATATATGTAAGAAGCAAACATGCCACTAATTTTTTCAACATAAATATTCACCTCATAAGATATGGTATGTAATAAAAAATTAAATGTTACAACTTTATTTTCTATAATCTGCAATTTAATACAAAAATAAAAATCTTCGACATTTGCTATACAAAAAAAATGAATAAATTTTTCCTTTTTTGCCATAATAAAAGTAGACATAATTAAAAAGGAGGGAAAAATTTGAAAGCAACAGGTGTAGTTAGAAGAATAGATGATTTAGGAAGAATTGTTATTCCAAAAGAAATAAGAAAAACACTTCGCATAAAAGAAGGAGATCCACTTGAAATATTTACAGACAAGGAAGGGGAAGTAATATTAAAAAAATATTCCCCAATAGGCGAACTCTCAGAATTTGCAACAAGCTATGCAGAAACATTAGCTAAAACAACAGGACATATAGCTTGTATTACAGATAAAGATACAGTAATTGCAGTATCAGGAGGCTCAAAAAAAGAATTTTTAGAGCAAGGACTAAGTAAGCAATTAGAAGAAGTGTTAGAAAATAAAGAAATATATTCAAGTAGTGACAATAATGAAATTGCATTACCCATTACCGAAAACGATAACAAAGAAAGAAAATACAATGCTCAAGTAATTTATCCTATAATATGCCAAGGGGATGTAATTGGTTCTGTTATTTTACTAGCAAAAGAACAAAACTCAAAAATGGGAGAATCTGAATTTAAGGTTCTTCAATCTGCAGCAGGATTTTTAGGAAATCAAATGGATATTTAAAATCCTTTATAGACGAAAAAGACCAAAGACACTCTGTATTAAATTAAAAATAAATTTAGTACAAAGTGTCTTTTATAATAATATTCTATCTAAATAAAATCATTATAGTAGAAAATATTAAACTAAATATAGACAAAAATATTACAAATATTCCTCCAAATTTATTTTCACATTTTTTTATTTCAAAAATACCATAACTAATTGTACGAATAGAAATGCAAAAAGCAATTAAAACAAAAAAGAAAATCATAAAGAACCTCCTAATTCTTTAATAATAATTGAGAACTTCTTAAACGAACATTTACTTCTACATCGAAAAAACTATTATCATAAATATTTAACCAATCAAGTTCTTTAAAATCATTGATTGTTAAATAATTTTTAGAAAGTTTTCGCCCAAAACCAACAATATCAGATTGAAATTCTTTAGAAGTTTTATATAAATATGAAATTACCTTTTCTTCTAAATAACTTTCAGCATATTTTTCTAATAATTCTATATTTTCCTCTTTAGTAAAATCTAAATTTTCGCCAGAAGAAATTACATATGCATCTAAATTAATATAAGATTTAATATATGGGAGTCCATTAACTAACTGTACATCATTTATAGTATCTTTATTTTTATAAATAGATAAATCAATAATTTCATTCTGAGAAAAAGGATTTGGAATAGTAATACTAGAGGAATTAAATGTATTTGTTATCATTAAATGAGACATACTCTCTATTCCAGTCAGTTCCCCAACCATTTTATCTCCCTTAAAAACTGCAAGTCCCATAGTCTCTAAATTGGTAGCATGCTTAATAGGAGTCTCATCAGCTTTATAATTTCCATCTATGCTAGCGTAAGAGACATCTGTATTTTGTTTATGTGTTGCATCTGTATTAATACCACCTAAAATAGCAGTTGCTTGAATAAAATCATTGTCATAGGCAAAGAAAAAGGAATGAAGAGTTATGTTATCAGTATACCCAGTATATTCAGAAGAGCTTAGAGCTAATTCATAATACCTTGCAGAAAGAGTTTCTAAACCAGGAGAAGAATTATTTAAAAAGTCTTCAGCACTACATCTACTAACAATAATATTACAATCTGGTCGCAATTCTGTATTATTTTCAAATGTAGCAATATAAGAAGCAACTCCTTCTTTAGCTAAGCTTTCGGATAAGACTATAATTTTACAATGAGACAAATATACTTTTTTGTTCATATAGCTATTTATTAAGTTAATTCCGGAGTCAAAAGAAGTACACTCTACAGTTGTAACTGTAGTGCTAGTATATTGAGAACTAGAACCACCTTCATTTTTAGAACCGAGAACTAGCAAACTGAATAGATAATTTTAAAATATTGTTTTCACCTTTATCTAACCCTATAGCAACTGCATATGCAAGTGCTTCTACACCTCTTGCATCATAACAACCTGAAAGAGTAAATAAAGATAATATTAATATAAGAAATAACGCAATAGATTTCATTATTATAAATCACTCCAAAAAATATAATATGAAGAAAAAACTACTATTTATAGTAATCGTGAACCTTTATAGATTTTTTTTTAGCTTTTAAATTAGCTAATAGTAAAATAATAAAACTAATTCCAAATACTAAAATTAATTGATAATATTTATAAACATTTCGCTCTATAAACCTAGTACCAGCAATATTTGACGAAAGAAGAGATACAGCAAAAATAATTATTGCAAAACAAGAACTCATAGCTTTAGATTCTTTAATGTTAGAAACTTTTTTAAATATATAAAGAATAAATGCAAGAGTAATACTTAAATAAGAAAATACTGAAAAAATCCATAAAAATACGAAAAATGCATCAATTCTTTGAAAAAACCTACCGTATTCTACCATTCTAGTAAGAGAAAATATTGATAAAGTTTCTGTACTATTAAGCAAAGCTGGAAAAACAAGTAGCAAACTTAGTACACTAAATAAAAGAAAAATGCCAGATATTAGAATAGAAAAAAATGTAACCTTTTTAAAGTCTCCATAATCTTTTAAAAACGGCATAATAAAATAAATAAAAGATATACCACCAAAAGCAAATAAATTACTTAAACCACTAAAAAATGTTTCATTAATACCATATCCCAAAATTGGAAACATTCTTTCAACAACAAATAACTTAGAGGTAGATAAAAATAAAATAAGAATACTAGCAATTAAGGTAGGTACAATAACCAAATTAACTCGTACAATAGATTTTATCCCAGTACGGTTAGCAACAACTGCTCCTAATAAAAATATTCCAAGTATAATGAATATAGGAGTACTCTTATAGTAAATAATTTTTAGAGTTCCAGAAAAATAACGTAATAAAGAACCAGATATAATTAAAAACAATACAATATAAGAAATACCAACAATAAATTTTAAAACCTTTCCACCTAGGTACTCAGAAATATCTAAAAGGTCTTGCCCAATAAATGGATTAAATAATTTAGAAATAAATAAGCCAAACAATAAAACTAATATTCCTAAAAATATAACATTAATCCAAGAAGAAGAACCACATGATTCAATAATATTTTTAGGCATATTTAAAATAACCTGATTTGTCATAACAATACAAATTAATGCAATTGCTTCTATACGACCGATTTTAATAATAGAATTCACTTTTTATCACTCCACTAAAATAATTTCCATTTCATGCTAAACTTTGCTTGTGATCTTTTCTTTTTTACATTTAAAAAATTTGCTCTAGCTTCTCTTTTCCATATAGGTGGTAAAAATGTAGAGGCTTTTGAAGCTTTCTCATTAATTGGCAAATAATGAGAAAGATAAGGAACTCCAAAAGACTTTAAATTAGAAAGAATAATAGAATGTATATAAATTCCTAGCCCAATTCCAAGCAATCCACATAAATAACCAAGAATAATATATAAAAATCTAAAAAATCTTAATGTAAATGAAAGCGAAAAGTCAGGAATGGCAAAAGAACAAATTCCTGTAATAGCAACAACAATAATTAAAATAGGGCTAACTATATTTGCACTAACAGCAGCTTCTCCTAAAATTAGAGCCCCAACAATTCCAATAGTTGGACCAATTGGAGAAGGAACACGAAGACCAGCCTCACGAATTAATTCAAATGCTATTTCCATAATTAATATCTCAAAAATAATAGGAAAAGGAACTGTTTCCCTAGAAGCAGCGATAGCAAAAAGCAATTCTGTAGGAATTAATTCTTGATGATAATTTGTAATAGCAACATAAAGACCAGGTAAAAATAGGGCTAAAAAAGCAGCAATATACCTAATAACTCTTAATAAATTAGAATACTGAAATTTTAAATTTAAGTCTTCGGGAGAAGATATAAAATCTACTAATACACCTGGCATAATTAATGCATAAGGGCTTCCATTAACAATAACTACAACTCTACCCTCAAGCAAATGATCAGCAGCTTTATCAGGCCTTTCTGTAGCAATTATTTCTGGAAAAACAACAGCATAATCATCCTGAATTAATTGCTCTAATTGTCCAGAAGATATTAAATAGTCAACATCTAAATTGTTAATTCTATATTTTACTTCTGCAACCAAACTATCATTAGCAATACTCTTCATATAACAAATTGCAATTTGAGTATTACTAATACTTCCAACTTTACTATTTTCAATAATTAAATCTTCATTGTTAACAATTCTTCTTAGCATGGAAGTATTTGTTCTAATTACCTCAACAAAGGCTTCCTGAGAACCTCTTACTACAATTTCATTGTTAGGGTTACTTACACTTCTTGCCTTAAATCCTTTTACTTCTATGCTAAACGCATTATTTAAAGTCTCAACAAATAAAGCACAATTTCCAGAATTAACATCTGAAATAATTTTCTGAAATTCTTGCACTTTTGTAACACTATTTTGAGGTATTAAATTATTTAAAATATAGTCTGCCAAATCAAAACTTTTTTTCCTTCTAACCGTAATATTACTGCTAATAGCAACTTTAGCAATATTAGCTTCAAAAGTATTTGCCTCATTTCTAAGCATTAGAGGTTTTAAAACAAAATCATTTACAATTTTAGAATCTACCATACCATCAATGTAAAGTAAGAAGGCGGAATATCGTTTATTGTTAGCAAGTAATGTAAATTCTCTAATTTCAATATCACTATTTATTAGAGTATTATACTTGTACTTTAAATACTCCAAATTTACTTGGAGAGTTGGAAAAATATTCTTTTTTTCAATAGACATTTCGCTTTCAACTTTTTGGCTATTTAAATTCTCATCTGCTTCAGGCAAAGAAAAATCATAATTATGTTTTTCTCTATATACAAAAAGCTCTGAAAAAATATTAGTAATCTTTTGACTTATTTTTTTCATACATTCTCCATAAATACTATTTTTTAATAGTATTTTCCTTAAAATCAATAAATATACATATAAATACAATCATCACAAGAGCAAAATAAAGATTTATAAAAAAATATAAAAAAGAGTAATAAGTATTTATATTTTCTAATATAAATGTATTAAAGTTTATATTGTACAAACATTTTCAAGGGAGGAAGAATAATGGAAAATGTAAATTTATATCAAGATATAGCCAATAGAACAGAAGGAGACATTTATATTGGTGTGGTTGGACCTGTTAGGACAGGTAAGTCTACATTTATAAAAAGATTTATGGACTTACTCGTTATTCCCAATATAGAAAATAGTTATAAAAAAGAAAGAGCAAGAGATGAATTACCACAAAGTGCTGCTGGTAAAACAATTATGACTACAGAGCCAAAATTTGTACCAAACGAGGCAGTTGAAATAACATTAGATGGAAATTTAAAATTAAAAGCAAGATTAGTTGACTGTGTTGGATATTTAGTTAATAATGCATTGGGATATATGGAAGATGATGTTCCAAGAATGGTAAAAACACCTTGGGCAGAAGAAGAAATTCCATTTGAAACAGCAGCAGAAATGGGGACTAAAAAAGTTATTATGGAACATTCAACTATAGGAATATTGGTAACAACAGATGGAAGTATAACAGATATCCCAAGGGAAGATTATATAGAAGCAGAACAAAGAGTAGTTAACGAATTAAAAGCACTAAATAAGCCTTTTGTAATTGTATTAAATACAGCTAATCCATATTCAGACTATGCTAGTGCACTAGCAAAAAAACTAGAAGAAAAATACAATGTACCGGTATTGCCAACAGATTGTGTTAACCTTAACATGGAAGATATTAATAACATTTTTGGAAAAATATTATATGAATTTCCAATAGAACAAATAAATATTAATTTCCCAAAATGGGTTGAAGGTCTAGATGATGCACATGCACTAAAAAAAGAACTATATAATGAAATTAAAGACGCTTTTTCTAATATTCATGTAATTAAGCAAATTCAAAATTCAATTAATCTAATAGAAAAAACAGAAATTATTAGCCATACCACTTTAGAAGAAGTAAAACTTGGAACAGGAAGTATAAGTGTATCTATACTATTAAAAGAAGAATTATTTTATAAGGTTTTAACAGAAATATCTGGAGTAGATGTAAGCAACGAGGGAGACCTATTTTCAATTATTACAGACTTGTCTTGTGTAAAAAAAGAATATGATAAAATTGCTTATGCATTGCATGAGGTAAAACAAAAAGGATATGGAATTGTTTCTCCATCTATGGATGAACTAATATTAGATGAACCAGAAATGGTAAAGCAAGGCTCTAGATTTGGAGTAAAGCTAAAAGCAAAAGCACCATCAATACACATGATAAGAGCAGACATAGAAACAGAGGTATCTCCAATTGTTGGAAGTGAAAAGCAGTCAGAGGAATTAGTAAACTATTTATTATCGGAATTTGAAAGTGATCCAAAGAAAATATGGGAATCAAACATATTTGGAAAAAGCCTACACGAATTAGTAAATGAAGGATTACAAAATAAACTATATAGGATGCCAGAAGATGCACAAGAAAAAATACAAGAAACCTTAGAAAGAATAGTAAACGAAGGAAGCGGAGGCTTAATATGCATTATATTATAACCTATTAAGCTTTTAAATATAAAAGACTCTTTTTAATCAACTAAGAGAGTCTTTTTATATTGTGATTTTATAGTAATTAAAACAGGCAAAATTAAAAATTAAATACTGCAAAATTTTAACTAATAAAAGGTGCATAAACCATTAACGAAAAATGTCGAAAACTTCTTATTTTTTGATAAAACTTCCCAAGTTTTGCTATTGGAAAATAATGGTAACAATAGTATAATAACATATATAAAAACAAAAAGAATATTTAGGAGGAAAAACTAATGGAAACAAAATGGATAGAAGTGGACAGGCTTCTAATTGTAAAGCTGAAAGAGGAAATTGACCATCATGTAGCAGAAAAAATAAGGAGGAAGGTAGATTATGAAATTCAAAGATATTTGCCTAAAAAAGTTATATTTGATTTTAGTAGTGTTAACTTTATGGACAGTGCAGGGATAGGAATGATAATAGGAAGATATAAATTGATTTCCATGTTTGGAGCTATAATGGAAATACATAATGTATGTATACAAATACAAAAAATTCTACAAATGAGTGGAGTAACAAATTTAGTCAAAGTTTGTATAGAAGAGGAGGAAATAAAACATGCCTGATAATGAAATGAAATTAGAATTTTTAAGTAAATCAAATAATGAAGCTTTTGCGCGTATAACAGTAGCAGCATTTGCATCTCAATTAGACCCAACAATAGAAGAACTAGCAGATATAAAAACAGCAGTATCAGAAGCTGTTACAAATAGTATTATTCATGCTTATGATGGAAAAGATGGAATTGTAAAAATTGCTTGTAAATTAATTGACAATTGCATACAAATAGAAATATCTGATACTGGAAAAGGAATAGAAGATATTGAAACAGCAAAACAGCCATTATTTACTTCTAAACCCGATTTAGAAAGGTCTGGAATGGGATTTACAATTATGGAAAGCTTTATGGATGACATGAAAGTTGAATCTATTTTAGGACTGGGAACAAAAGTTACTTTAAAAAAGACAATAAAAACAAAACAAGGAGTTTCTACATATGTATGAAAATACTACAGAACTAATTATAAATGCCCAAAAAAATAAAGAAGGGGCAATGGATAATTTAATAACACAAAATTCTGGACTTATTTGGAGCATTGTAAAGAGATTTGGTGGCAGAGGATATGACAAAGAAGATCTTTATCAAATAGGATGTATGGGATTTATAAAAGCAATAAAAAGATTTGATACTAAATTTAGCGTAAAAATTTCCACATATGCAGTTCCATATATATTAGGAGAAATTAAAAGATTTTTAAGAGATGATAATCCAATTAAAGCCAGTAGAAGTGTTAAAGAATTATCTACTAAGATAAAAAAAATTAAACAAGACTATTTTACAAAAACAGGAGAAGAAATTAGTGTTCACAAAATTGCAGAAATTTTAAATACAACAAAAGAAGAAATTGCTATAGCAATTGGATATATAAACCCAATAGAATCAATTGATGAGGCAGCAGAAGACGAACAAATAAAAATAGAAAAAATTAATATAGGAAAAGATGAAGCAACACAAATTGTTGAAAAAATGGCATTAAAAGAAATAATTGAAAATTTAGATACAAAAGAAAGACAAATTATTATTTTAAGATATTTTAGAGATAAAACACAAAGCCAAGTCGCAAAAATGATTGGAACAACACAAGTACAAGTGTCAAGAATAGAAAAAAAGGTATTAAATTCCATGAGGGAAAAATTAATTAGTTAAAAAACAGGAGGTAATTTTTTGCGAAAAATATTCTTAATGCTAATAGGTGCTATTTTTTTGTGCTTTTTATTCCCAATACTATTTACAAATAAATTTTCAAATCAGCAAACAGCAACAGAACCACAAGAACAAAACACACAAATCGAAAGCAATAATTCTACTAAATTTAGTGTAGTAAAGCTATTACATGCAGATACTGGCCAAATAGAAGAAATTCCTATAGATACTTATTTATACGGAGTAGTATCTGCCGAAATGCCAGCAGACTTTGAGATGGAAGCATTAAAGGCACAAGCAATAGTTGCAAGAACTTACACAATATATAAAGCAAATACAAACCAGCTAAAACACGGAGAAGCTAATATTTGCGATAAATCTACTTGCTGCCAAGCATGGATTTCAAAACAAGATAGACTAGCTAGATGGGAAGAAGATGTAAAACAAACAAACTGGGAAAAAATAGTTAATGCAGTAGATAGCACAAAAGGAAAAATTATTACATATGATGGAGAGCCTATTAATGCTTTTTTTCATTCAAATAGTGGAGGAGCAACCGAAGTTCCATTAAATGTTTGGGGAGGTAGCGGATACCCATATTTACAAACTGTAGAAACTGCAGGAGAAGATGCTTATTCCCAATATTCATCAGAAGTAGAATATACACAAGAAGAATTATTGCAAAAATTAAAAGATAACTTTTCTAATGTAGAAATCAATTTTGAAATTCCAGAAGACATTTTAATATTAGAAAGAACACAAGGAAATCGTGTACAATCTGTTAAATTCGGAAGTATAACAATGTCTGGAGTGGAAGCAAGAAATATATTTAAATTAAGATCTGCAAATTTTACAATTGAACAAAAAGACGGAAAAATAAAGTTCAAAGTAATTGGATATGGTCATGGTGTAGGAATGAGTCAAACTGGGGCAGATAGCCTAGCAAAGCAAGGAAAAACAGCAGAAGATATTATAAAACACTATTATACAGGAGTGGAAATTGTTAATTATTAAATGTATAAATTACCCAAAAAAGGAAATAATGATTATATAAAATTTTAGGAGGGTAATATGAGAAGAAAAAGAAGAATGGGAAATTCAGACAATGGATTTAAAAAAATAATGTATATATCTGGTGCAGTATTATTAGTAACAATAGTTGCATTTATTACAGTAATTATTGTGTATAATAACAAGGTAAAAAGCCAATCACGAGTTAGTATGCTAAATGCTAACAAAATAACAGAACTTGTTCCAAGCATTTCAACACAAAATGATACAACTTCAGCCAGTACATCTATTGGCAAAACAATAAATGAAGTAAATGAGAAAAATATTACTAAAAATAATGTTACTTTAAACACTACTACAAATACAAATACAAATACTAATACTAACACTAACACTAACACTAACACCAATACTAATACTAGTACAGAAAACAATCAAATAACAAATAACACAAAAAACAATATAACAAGTAATTCAAATAATACAGAAAAAATTGAAGAAACAAAAAAGGAATTAAAGTTTAAAATGCCTGTGGAAGGAGAAATAATAAAAGAATTTTCAAAAGATACATTAGTATATTCCGAAACTTTAAAAGAATGGATAACACACTTAGGAATTGATATAAAAGCGGAAAAAACAAGTGTTGTAAAAGCAGCAGAAGCAGGAACCGTTAAATCAATTAAAAACGACCCAAGGTATGGATTAACAGTAATTTTAGAACATGAAGATGGATATAAAACGATTTACTCTAACCTTTTAACAGCAGAATTTGTTTCAGAAGGAGAAGTAATTGAACAAGGGCAAGCCGTTGGAACAGTTGGAAATACAGCAACATTTGAAATAGCAGATGATCCGCATTTACACTTTGAAATTTTAAAAGACGGAGAATACTTAGACCCAAATATTTATTTAGAACAATGAAAAATAATAGATTGAAATTACAAATTTGTAATTTCAATCTATTATTAGTATTAGAAATAAAAAAATTTTATAACCAATTTTTTAATATTTCCACATCATGTTCTTGCTCTTTTACAAAATCATCTAAAATTAACTTAACATTTTCACTTAAGTTTTTATTTTGATTTAAAAGCTTTCTACCTTCAATAATACCCATATTAGTTCCTTGTATTAACATTTCCGAAATTTTAGAATTACTTTTATCTGTCAAAGTTCCCATTTGAATACTTGTCCACCCCATTACTTTTTGAGCAGGAGAAGTATCATCAGCTTGTTGTCCAGATTTTGAAAATTCATGGTTAACCCTATTTAAAATTTTTCCATATTGCTTATATTGTTTATCTAAAACTTGCCTAAATTCTTCATCTCCAACTTTAGATTTAACAACACTAATGGATTCCATCCCCATTACAAGTCCTTTATGCACTTCATTTAACACAAATAAATTATTTTCCATAATTATAACCTCCTAAAAATCTGAATTTAAAGCAAAAACATAAAGTATAACAATATTATTCGCAAAATTTGGAAAAATATTTACAAATTTTGTAGAAAAATATATACTAAAAATAAACTATTAAAAAAAGGAGCAAATATGAACTGGACACAAGAACAATTACAAGCAATTGAAAAAAAAGATAATAATATTTTAGTTGCAGCAGCAGCACGGAAGTGGAAAAACTGCAGTTTTAGTAGAGCGCATTATTAGAAAAATTATAGAGCAAAAAATAAATATTGACCAGTTACTTATTGTTACATTTACAAATGCTGCAGCAAGCCAAATACGAGAAAAAATTTTAAATGCTATTTACAAAAAATTAGAAGATACACCAAACGATGAACACTTAAAAAAGCAAACTATACTAATTCATAAAGCAAATATATCTACTATTCATGCTTTTTGCTTAGAAATAATTAGAAATAATTTTTTTGAAATGGGTATTTCTGCTAATTTTAGAATTGGAGATGCAACAGAAATAGAAATTTTAAAACAAGAAGCAATAGAAAATGTATTTGAAAATAAATATAGCATAAAAGATAGAGATTTTGAAAAACTATTAGACTGCTATGCAAATTATAAATCAGATGATGGTCTAAAAGAAATTATATTTAAAATATATGAATTTATACAAGCTTGTCCTTTCCCAAACCAATGGCTAGAAGAAAAAATAGAAGAATTCAACTTAAAAGGAAAACTAGAAACAGATTTTGCAAATACAAAATGGGGAAAAATAATTTTGATAAATTTTAAAGAAGAAATTTTAGGTTTAATTATGAGACTTAAAGTGCTAAAAAACAAACTAAACAATTACCCAGAAATGAAAAAATTTTATGCAGTTATTTGTGAGGACATTATAAATTTAGAAAATATTTATGAACATTCAGATAACTGGGAAAAGGCAAGGCAACTATCTTTAGATATTAACTTTTCTAGATGGCCAACAGATAAAAATGTAACAATGGATTTAAAGGATATTGCAAAACAAACAAGAAAAAAAATAAAAGACGATTTTGGAAAAATTTCAGAGAAATTATTATTATATACTTCGCGGAGAAGCAAATGAAGATATAAATTCTATGTACGAAATATTAAAAAATTTGAAAGACATTATTATAGAATTTGAAGAAGAATATGCAAAATTAAAAAGAGAAAAAAATGTAATAGATTTTAATGATATTGAGCATTTTGCTCTTAAAACATTAGTGAAAAAGGAAAACGAAAAATATGTGCCAGCAGATGTGGCAAAATCTTATCAAGAAAAATTTACAGAAATTGCAATTGACGAATACCAAGACAGTAATCTAATACAAGAGTATATTTTAAACACTATATCTAGAAATAATAACTTGTTTATGGTTGGAGATGTAAAACAAAGTATTTACAAGTTTAGGCAAGCAAGACCAGAACTATTTTTAGAAAAATACAATACATATGGAGATGGAAGCGGAATAAAAATTAAACTTTTTAAGAATTTTAGGAGTAGGCAAGAAATATTAGATCTTACAAATATAGTATTTAATAATATTATGTCAAAACAGTTAGGAGACATTGATTATACTAAAGAAGAGTATTTAAACTTAGGAGCACAATATCCAATTTCAGAATTAAATGTTAATTATGATTGTAAACCAGAAATTCATGTAATAAATTGTTGCCAAGAAGAAAAAGAAGAAATTGAACCAATAGAAAATGATGAAATAGAAGCAAAATTTGTAGCAGATAAAATAGAAAAGATGTTAAACAGCAATTATATGGTTTGGGATAGAGAAAAAAATACTTATAGAAAGTTAGAATATAAAGACATTGTTATATTACTAAGATCTGCAAATAGTTTATCAAACATTTATGAAAAAGAAATTAGCCAAAAAGGATATCCAGTTTATAGTGAAGCAACAGCAGAGTATTTAGATTCAAACGAGATTAGCACAATTATTGCAATATTAAAAATTATAGATAATCCAAACCAAGATATAGAGCTAGTTACAGTTTTAAGGTCACCAATTTATTCATTTACAGATAATGAGCTAATTGAAATAAGACTTTTTTCTAAAAAAGGAAGTTTTTATGATGCGCTAAAAATAGCAAGAAAAGAAGCAAAAGAAAACTTAAAACAAAAAATAGAACAATGCATGCAACAAATAGATCAACTTCGCCAAGAGCAAGAATATATGCCATTGGATGAATTTATTTGGCACATTTATTCTGTTACTGGTTATGACAGCTATGTTAGTCTTATGCCAAATGGAGAATTAAGACTAGCTAATTTAAGAATGCTTTTTGAACAAGCTCAAAAATATGAACAAACTAATTTTAAAGGACTATATAATTTTATTAATTTTATTTAAAAAATAAAAAAAAGTAATTCAGACATTGGGGCAGCTAAAATTATTGGAGAAAATGATAATGTTATTAGAATTATGAGTATTCATAAAAGTAAAGGACTGGAATTCCCTGTTGTATTTTTATGCAGTACTGCTAAAAATATAAATATGCAAGATTTAAATGAAAGCATATTGCTTCATCAAGAAATTGGATTAGGTCCACAATATATTAATCATGCAAGGAAAATAGAATATGCAACATTAGCAAAAGAGGCAATAAAAATAAAATCTATGAATGAAGTAACTGCTGAGGAAATGAGAATTTTATATGTAGCATTAACAAGAGCAAAAGAAAAACTAATAATTACAGGAGTAGAAAAAGATGCTGAAAAAGCACTAGACGAAAAACAACAAATTCTAAATAGTACTGAAAATAAAATAAATGTGCAAATATTAAAAAAATATAAATCATATTTAGATTGGTTAGAATTTGTATATTTAAAAGAAAAACTAAATTTTAATATAGAATTTACAGTTGAAAATAAAAATACATTTTTTCAATTAAAAGAAAAAAACAATGAACATAATGAAATCTATTTGGAAAAAGCAGAAGTATCTAAAGAAATAAAAGACTTATTGAATTGGAAATATCCTAGAGAAGAAGCCACTAAGATAATAAGCAAAACAAGTGTTACAGGATTAAAAGAAATAGAAAATAAACAGGAAAAACAAATTATTCCAAAAGCCACAATCAACCCACCAAAATTTTTGCAAATGGAACAAAAAATAACAAATGCCGAAATTGGTACAGCAACACATTTTATTTTACAGAAATTAAATTTAAAAAAGGAACATACAAAAGAAGAACTTAATAATTTTATAGAAGAATTGGTAATAAAAAATTTATTAACTATAAAACAAGCAAAATCGATTAATCAAGATAAAATCTTTAATTTTTTAAAATCTGAAATAGCCAAAAAAGTAAGAAAAGCACAATCAATATACCAAGAAGTGCCATTTTATATTAATTTAAAAGCAAACGAAATTTATGATACAAATATAGAAGACACTATTTTAGTACAAGGAATTATTGATTTATATTTTATAGATAATAATAAAGATATAATATTGGTAGATTATAAAACAGATTATGTGGAAAATAAAAAAGAAGAAATATTAGTTGAAAAATATAAAAAGCAGATAGAAATTTATGAAAGAGCAATACAAGAAGCAACTAATCAAAATGTTAAAGAAAAGTATATATATTCTCTATATTTAAATAAGGCAATAAGAGTATAAATTTTTAACAAGACACTACTTATACTGTATAAGCAATCAGTTGTAAAATATTCTTTAAAATATGGAGTGACAAAAGCAGCAATAAAATTTGAAATGCATAGAAAAACGATATATAGATGGAGAGAAAAATATGATGGTACAGCACAATCATTAAAAAATAAATCAAGAAGACCACATAGTCATCCAAATCAACATACAGAAGAAGAAATAAAAATGATAAAAAATTACAAAAACAAATGATATTAGCAGGAGTGGCAATCTAGATGAATTCTACTTTACAATTAACATAAAAAATGCTATAATATAACATATTAAATAACGTAAAATTGTTGGGAGAAATAATTGTATGAGTAGATTAAAAACATTCTTTATTTATGCTGTTATAGTAGCTACAATTGTACTATGTACAGATTTTATTGTAAGCTTCATATTAAATAGTAATTATAGCGAAATTAAATACGATATAGGAGTTACTGAACCAAAAATAGAAATAATAGAAGCTAAAACAACATATATGAATGGATATATAAAAGGAACAATAACTAATAACACTAATACAGAAATTATAAATCAATTTATTAAAATAGAATTTTATAATAATAGAAACAACAAAGTAGGAACAGAATATTTAAAAATTGATAATTTAAAAATCCAAGAAACAAAAAACTTTGAACTAAAATATAAAATAAAAAATGTAGACCATATAAAATTAACAATTGTACTAGAGCAAACAGAAGAAATTATAGAATTTCATCCATTAATAGAAGAAGCCGAAACCTACTTTGCAATTGCTGGATTTGTTGTATGGTTTGCATTACCACCATTTTATATTTTAAACTTGTTTTTATAATATAAATACAGCTTTTTAAACTTAATTAAAAATTCATAAAACTTTTACAAAAAACTATTGACTTTTATTAAGAAAAGTTATAAATTATTAGCAGTCGTTAAAATCGACTGCTAATTTTATCTTGTTAGGAGGAATGTATATGATAAAACCATTAGCAGACAGAGTATTAATTAAAATGATTGAAAACGAGGAGACAACTAAGAGTGGAATTATTTTAGCACCAGCAGCTAAAGAAAAACCATCAGTAGCAAAAGTACTAGCAGTAGGCCCAGGAGGAACAGTAGACGGAAAAGAAATAAAAATGGAAATAAAGGTAGGGGATAAAGTAATTGTTAGTAAATATGCTGGAACAGAAATTAAATATGAAGGAGAAGAACTTTTAATTGTAAAACAAAACGATATATTAGCAATCGTTGAATAAAATAAATTTAAGGAGGTTTTTAATATGGCTAAAGATATTAGATTTGGAGAAGACGCAAGAAAATCTTTATTAAACGGTGTTAATAAATTAGCAGATACCGTAAAAGTAACATTAGGCCCAAAAGGAAGAAATGTTGTGTTAGATAAAAGCTTTGGTGCACCATTAATTACAAACGATGGAGTTACTATTGCAAAGGAAATTGAATTAGAAGACCCATTTGAAAATATGGGAGCAAGATTAGTAAAAGAAGTTTCTACAAAAACAAATGATGTTGCAGGAGATGGAACAACAACAGCTACTCTTTTAGCACAATGTATGATTAAAGAAGGAGTAAAAAATGTAGCAGCAGGTGGAGACCCAATGGCAATTAAAAGAGGAATGGATAAAGCAGTAGAAAAAGCTGTTGAAGGACTAAAAGATATTAGCTCTACTATAAATGGAAAAGAAGATATTGCAAGAGTTGCAAGCATTTCTGCCAACAACCATGAAATTGGAAACTTAATTGCAGATGCAATGGAAAAAGTATCTAAAGATGGTGTTATTACCATTGAAGAGTCTAAAACATCGAATACACAAGTAAATGTTGTAGAAGGTATGCAATTTGATAAAGGCTATATCTCTCCATATATGGTTACAGATACCGAAAAAATGCAAGCAATTATTGACAACCCATACATTTTAATTACAGATAAAAAAATTAGTAATATTCAAGAAATATTACCACTATTAGAAAATTTAATGCAACAATCTGGCAAACTAGTAATTATTGCAGACGACATTGAAGGAGAAGCATTATCAACACTTATATTAAATAAATTAAGAGGAGTATTAAATGTTGTTGCTGTAAAAGCTCCTGGTTATGGAGATAAAAGAAAAGAAATGCTAGAAGATATTGCAATATTAACAGGAGGAGAAGTAATTACAAGCGACTTAGGATTGGAATTAAAAGATACAACAATTGAACAACTAGGTAGAGCAAAACAAATAAAAGTAGAAAAAGAAAATACAATTATAGTAGACGGAGCAGGAAACAAAGACCAAATTGCCGCAAGAGTAAAACAAATAAGAACACAATTAGAAGAAACAACTAGTGATTTCGACAAAGAAAAACTACAAGAAAGACTAGCTAAAATTGCAGGAGGAGTTGCTGTTATTGAAGTTGGTGCTGCAACAGAAATAGAAATGAAAGAGAAAAAGCTAAGAATTGAAGATGCACTTTCTGCAACAAAAGCAGCAGTAGAAGAAGGAATTGTTGCAGGTGGAGGAACAGCATATATTAATATAATTCCTAAAGTTGAAAAACTATTAAACGAAGTAAAAGAAGATGAAAAAATAGGTGTAAAAACTGTACTAAAAGCATTAGAAGAGCCAGTAAGACAAATTGCTACTAATGCAGGCCTAGAAGGAGCCGTTATATTAGAAAAAGTTAAAAATTCTGCAATAGGATTTGGTTTTGATGCACAAAAAGAAGAATATGTTGATATGAAAAAAGTTGGAATTGTAGATCCAACAAAAGTAACAAGAAGTGCATTACAAAATGCAGAAAGCATTGCTTCTATGGTATTAACAACAGAAAGTATTGTAACAGACAAAAAGGAAGAAAAAAATTGTAACTGTGGTGGAGAACATGGAGGAATGCCAGCAGGAATGGATGGAATGTACTAAAATATAATAACAAAATATTAAAATAAACCCAAAAAGTATTAAGCTTTTTGGGTTTATTTTTGTAACTATTCTATTTTTTTATGCAAAACAGTAAAAACTAGCAGCATCCGCCTCTTCCGTTTCCGCAACAGCAGCAAACTAAAAGAAGAATTATAATTATCCAACAGCAGCAATCATCTCCAAAACCAAAGCCACCGCCACATCCTCTATTTTCTGGCATTATATATTTCCCCCCTTTCATGCAATAAGTATTCATTATTCTTTAAAAACAGTTACAATAGTCTGTAACTAAATTTAAAGAAAAACAATAAAAATAGGATAATTAGGTGTAAAAAATTATATAATTGCTTTAAAAAATTAGTTGTTAAAAACTTTTTCCTATTTTTAAATATGAATTTTTATTTTCCTTAGTATGGTATATATTATTCTTTTAAAAAAATTTTGTTACAAAACAAATAAATAATTAAAACATAATATAGCTAAGATAAATAAATTTTAATATGAAAATTCATTCAAATTTAATAAAAAACTGTACAAAAAATATAATTTAATGATATAATTTGTCTGAACAAAAAATAAAATTTAAAAAATCTGCAATTTTGAGCTTTAAAGGGGGAAAATAAATGGGGAATATTGTTTTACTAGATGACTTAACTATTAATAAAATAGCGGCAGGAGAAGTAATAGAAAGGCCGGCATCTGTAGTAAAAGAATTAGTAGAAAATTCTATCGATGCTGGTGCAACTAAAATAGATATAGAAATAAAAAATGGAGGAATATCTTATATACGTATTACAGACAACGGAAGTGGTATTGCACCAGACGATATGGAAATAGCATTTGAAAGACATGCCACTAGTAAAATAAGAAATGCAGAAGACTTAAACACAGTAATTTCCATGGGGTTTAGAGGAGAAGCATTAGCTAGCATTGCTGCAATTGCAAATGTAGAAATGGTATCTAGAAAACCGGAAAATAGTATTGGGTATAAAATAGTAGTTGAAGGGGGAAAAATACTAGAAAAAAGTGAATTTGGTTGCCCAACAGGAACAACAATTACTGTAAAAAATTTATTCTTTAATACTCCAGTTAGATACAAATTCTTGAAAAAAGACTATACAGAAGCAGGCTATATAGAAGACTTTGTAACTAGACTTGCTTTAGTAAACAAAAATATAGCTCTAAAATTTATAAATACAGGAAAAACAGTACTTCAAACTTCGGGAGATGGAAACATAAAAAGTATTTTATACAATATTTATGGAAAAGATATTTCTTCTGGAGTTGTAGATGTAGACTACACTTATGAAGATATTCGTGTAACCGGTGTTACAGGAAAACCAGAAATTGCTCGCTCAAATAAAGCTAACCAAATATTTTTTGTAAATAAAAGATATATAAAAGACAAAACATTATCAGCTGCTATAGAACAAGCATACAAGGGACTGGTTACCATTGGAAAATTTGCATTTTGTGTTTTAAACATAGAATTAAGCCCAGATAAAGTAGATGTAAATGTTCATCCAGCAAAATTAGAAGTTAGATTTTCGGATGAATCAAAAATTTTTAAAGCAGTATTTCATGCTATTAAAAATGGACTATTAGGAGAAGAACTAGTAAAAAACACAGAAAAAGAAGAACAAGAAGAAACAGTAGAAACTATAGCACCAATAAAAACAGAAGTTGAAGAAAAAACAATAAAAATTCCAACACTATTTTCTAGGCCAAAAGAAAAAATAGAAAGTGCCCAAGAAAGAGAAAACATAATTGAAGAACTATTTAAAAATAAAACAATTGAAGAAAAAAGAGAAGAACCAGAAAAAGTTGTAAAACAAGATGTAGTAACACCAACAGAAGAACAAGTGGAACAAATGACTAATATAATTGTAAACACTACAAATAATAACCAAATAAAAGAAAACTCGGAAAAATTTACAGAAATGTATACTAAAATGTTTGGAAAAACTCCAATAACTAAAACACAGGAAGAAAGAATTGACTATAATAATATGAAATTAGAAGATGGAAAAAAATTATCCATTTTTGAAGAAAAAGAAAACTATCAAAGATTGCCAGATTATAAAATAGTGGGAATTATATTCTCTACTTATATTATTTTAGAAATGAAAGATGAAATCTATATTTTAGATCAACATGCTGCACACGAAAGAATTATGTACGAAAAAGTAAAAAAGAACTTTTATGCTGATGGACAAAAAGACTCACAATTAATGTTGGTGCCAGATGTAATTACACTAACTTATAAAGAAATGGCGATTGTTAAAGAAAATATAGCAATGTTTGAAAAAGCAGGTTTTACACTAGAAGAATTTGGAGACAATACCATTAAACTAACAGGAGTGCCTAATATTTGCATAGAATTAAACACAAAACAATTATTTTTAGATATATTAGATGAAATAGATACTGTTGCAATTACAGCAAGACAAGAAAAAGAGGATAAATTTATTGCTACAATAGCTTGTAAGGCAGCAGTAAAAGCAAATATGAAATTAGATATAAAAGAAATAGATAGCCTAATGAAAGAACTATTAGTATTACCAAATCCATTTACTTGTCCACATGGAAGACCAACAGCTATAAAAATGAGTAAAACAGATATAGAAAAAAAATTTAATAGAAGGTAGAAAAAAATGAAACCACAAGTGATTGTAATTGCTGGACCTACTGCATCACGGAAAAACTAAATTATCTATTGAACTGGCAAAACAAATTAATGGAGAAATTGTATCTGCAGATTCTATGCAAATTTATAAAGATATGACAATTGGTACAGCAAAACCAAGTGAAAAAGAAATGCAAGGAATAAAACATTATTTAATAGACAATATTTTGCCAAACCAAAGATATAGCGTATCTGACTATAAAAAAGATGCAACAAAAGCAATTGAAGAAATTTGTAATAAAAATAAAACACCAATAGTTGTAGGTGGAACAGGTTTATATATTGATTCTCTTATTTATAATATAGAATATCCAAAATTAATATTAGATGAAAAATATAGAGAACATTTAAATAAAATAATAGAACAACAAGGACTAGAAGCACTATATAAAAAAGCTCTAGAAATTGATCCACAATCAATGAAAAAAATTAGTATTAACGATAAAAAAAGGATTATGCGTGTTTTGGAAATTTTTCATCAAACAGGGAAAACAAAGACAGAACAAGAAATAGAATCTAGAAAAATACAGACACCATATAATTACAAAGCTTTTGCTATATACATAGATAGAGAAATTTTATATGATAGAATAAATAAAAGAGTAGATAACATGATAAAAAGTGGACTAATAGAGGAAGTTAAAAATTTACTTATTAAATACAAAAGTTTTCCAACGGCACTACAGGGACTAGGCTATAAGGAAACAAAGCAATATTTAAATGGGGAAATAACAAAAACAGAAATGATAGACAAAATAAAACAAGAAAGTAGAAGATATGCAAAAAGGCAACTTACATGGTTTCGAAAAAATAAAAATATTATTTGGCTAAATGGAATGGACGATTTAGAAAAAAATATTTCTATAATTATAGAACAAATGAGGTGAGAACGCTTTTGAAAGAACAGCTTTCTAAAACTAAAAAAAAGCAAAACATAAACATAAATATAAATTGGAAAAAAGTAATTTTAATTAGCATAATAGCTGGAGTTGGAATTTACTTTATTATAGTTTTATATGGATTAGTAAAAAAACCAACAAATATATTTATGGTGGAAAATCGGAATACTTAGTCAGGAAGAAGATTGTATTCGGATACATTATAAGAGAAGAAACAGTATTAAAAGGGCAAAATTATAAAAATGGTATGGTAAAAATAAAAACAGAAGGCGAAAGAGTAGAAAAAGGAGGAATTGTATTTAGATATTATACAAAAGGCGAAAACGATTTAATAAAAAAGATAGAAGAATTAGATATAAAAATAGATGAAGCACTACAAAAAGAAAATACAGTTTATCCTAGTGATATAAAAATATTAGAAAATAAAATAGACGAAAAATTAAATGAATTATATGGAAAAAATTCTTTAAGCAAAATTAATGAAATAAAAAAAGAAATCGAAGAATCAATTACAAAAAAAGCACAAATTGTTGGAGATGCTAGTTCATCTGGATCTTATGTAAAAAAACTAATTAATGAAAGAGCAGAATATGAAAACCAACTAAATTCAGGAACAGAAAGCATAATCTCAGAAAATGCTGGAATAGTTTCTTATAAAGTAGATGGACTAGAAAATGTTTTAACTCCAAATGATTTTAGCAATATTAATAGTCAACTATTAGAAGATTTAAATTTACGAACAGGACAAATTATAGAATCAAATGAAGAAAGTGGAAAAGTTATTAATAACTTTCAATTTTATATAGCAGCTATTATGAATTCAAAAGAAGCAAAAGAATCAGAAGTAGGAGATAACTTAGAACTAAGAATAGCCTCATCTAAGGAAATTGATGCAGAAATAGTACATATTGTAGAAGAAAATCAAAAAAGAGTTATTATTTTTAAAACAAACCAATACTTACCAGAACTAATTAGCTATAGAAAAGTTTCTATAGAAGTAATATGGTGGAGTGATGAGGGACTAAAAATCCCAAATTCAGCTATAACTTTGGAAGGAGATTTGGCATATGTAACTAGAAATAGAGCGGGATATTTAGACAAAATTCTAGTAAAAATATTAAGGAAAAACGAAAATTATTCAATTGTTGGCAGTTATAAAACCGAGGAATTAAAAGAACTAGGCTATACAGATAAACAAATATTAAATATGAAAAAAATTGCTTTATATGATGAAATACTATTAAATGAGTAATTGTTACAAAAATATTACAGAGATATTAATTTTACATTACAAACAAATCAAGGTATTGACAATAAAATAAAAAAGATAGATACTTATTATATCACAATACCAAGGAGAAATTTTAGGAGGTTTTTTAAAATGGGTAATACAGTAGTAAACAGAGTTTTAGACTTTTTTAGAGCAGATAATAATGCAGAAGAAGAGGAAGAAGAAGTAGAAAATGCATATGGATACGAAGAAGAAGAGCAAGAAGAACAAGAAAAAGGTTTTTTTGGCAGAAAAAATAAAGTAGTTAATATGCCACAAACACAAGTTAAAATGAAAATATGTAAACCTACTAGTTTTGAACAATCAGAAGAAATTTGTAATGAATTAAAAGAAAAAAAATCAATTATTGTAAATTTAGAGTATGTTAACAAAGATGTTGCAAGACGCATTGTTGACTTTATTAGCGGAGCAGTTCATGCTTTAGATGGACATATTGAAAAAATATCTAATTCAATATTTTTAGTTGCACCTTTTAATTATGAAATTGTAAATGATATGGCAAGAGAAGAAATAAAAAATAAATTATCTGTATCTTGGTTAAAATAATTTAAACATATTAAAAAATTAAAATAGGGAGGAAACCATGCTAACACCTTTAGATATAGAAAACAAAAAATTTTCCAAGCAAATGATGAATGGATATAATGTAGACGAAGTAGATGATTTCTTAGATGAACTAACAGCTGACTACGAAAAATTATATAAAGAAAATAGTGAGATAAAAACAAAAGTAGAAGAAATGGAAAACAATCTAAGCAAATATAGAAATATAGAAACTACATTGCAAAACACATTAATGATTGCACAAACAACGGCAGAAGAAGTAAAAAGTGTTGCCCAAAAAGAAGCTGACCAAATATTAAAAAATGCCCAATTAGAAGCAAAGTCTTCTATAGAGGAATTAAATACACAAATTATTGCAAAAAAACAAGAATTCGAAGAAGTAAAAAAACAAATTGATGTATATAAAGCAAAAATAGAAGCACTACTAATTTCTCAGTTAGAATTATTAAAAGATATAAAAGAAGGATAAGGAAAATACTTTATTCTTTTAAAATAACTAATATATACAATTCTTGCATATGATAAAATAATATAAAAGGAGTAAAACATGAAAAAACTGGAAAGCGTTGGGAGAGTAACACACACACACACACACACACACAAGTAAAATATAATAAAAGAGAATAAGATAGGTAAAACGTCTATCGTTTTTGTAGTATGCAAAAACATAGGCGTTTTTTTTGCAGTTCTATAAACTTTAAAATTACAACTTTAACAATAACAAATCAATTATAAACACAAATAAAACAATACTTAAAAGAACATACTATAGGAATTATAAAAGTGCAGAAATAAAGGAGGAAATTAAAGTGTATAAAACAAAAAGTAAAAAAGGAATAACACTAGTATCATTAGTAATAACAATAATAGTGCTAATGATACTAGCAGGAGTGGCAATAAGCCTAGCAACAGGGCAAGATAGCATATTTAGTAAAGCAAATGAGGCAGCAAGCAAATGGAACGAAAGTGCAGAAAAAGAAAAAAACACATTAGGAGACTTAATTTATGAATTAAATAGTAGGTCGATGGTAGAAGTAACAGACAATAATGTATGGGAGTTAACCTTCACATATATAATGTATTGCTATATCCATAATTAAATAAATAGCAAAAAAGTTCCTTTATATTTAAGGGACTTTTTTTGCTGTAATTATTGCCAAAACTCATATAATAAGATATAATACATGCATATTATGTAATATTGTTACAGCCGTATTAAAACTATGTTACAATTGTGTTAATAATATTGACATATTAATATTATTTAATAAAATATAAATATATTGAGTATTATTTAAGGAAAAATATGAGGATTATTAGTGGAATTGCAAAAGGTACAAAACTGTATACTTTAAAAGGAGATAATACAAGACCAACTTTAGACAGAGTTAAAGAAGCTTTATTTAATAAAATTAATTTTCAACTTGAAAATGCTGTTATATTAGATTTATTTGCTGGAAGTGGGGCATTAGGGTTAGAAGCTTTAAGTAGAGGTGCAAAGTATGCTTACCTTGGAGAAAATTCCTATGAGGCAGCAAATATAATAAAACAAAATATTCAAAAAACTAAAATGCAAGATAAAACAAGCTTAATTGTAAAAGATTATAATAAAGTTTTAAACGACTTAAAAAATATAAAGTTTGATATTATTTTTTTAGATCCACCATACAATACAAATTACGATATTGAAGCAATTATATTTATACTAGAAAACAATTTATTACAAGATAATGGACTTATTATATTAGAGACAGATTCCAAAGAAAAAGAAGATAAATTAAAAAAAATAAATATAAAAATTGATGACGCTAGAAAATATGGCAGAGTCAAACTGCTATTTTTGAGTCGAAAGGGGTAAAAAAACTAATGGAAATTTTCACACTACTTGAAACTTTAGAAGATATATTAGAAAGAAGCAAAAGCATACCTTTCTCTGGAAAAGGAATTGTAGATAAGGAAGAAATACTAGAAATTATAAAGGAAATTCGACTAAAACTTCCTGATGAATTAAAACAGGCAAAATGGGTAAAAGAAGAAAGACAGCGTATTATTGAAGAAGCACAAAAAGAAGCAGACGGTATTGTAAAAGAAGCAGAAAATAGAATAATTGCTATGATTGATGAACACGAAATAACCAGAAAAGCTTATGAACAAAAAGCAGAAATTATAGAAACTGCAAACGAAATGTCTAGAGAAATTTCTAAAGGAACAAAAGACTATGCAGATAATGTTTTGATGGAACTAGAAGCAACATTAGAAGAAGCTCTAAAAACAATTCAAAATAATAGAAGAGAATTAAAATAAAGTCGGTGTTAAGAACAAACCAGAAATAAGAGAATTTTCTCTCCGATTTCTGGTTTTTATTATAATGACATACTAAAAACAAAATTTGTTAGAACAAATTTTCAAGGAGGAATAAAAAACAGTGGCAAGAAGAAAAAAGAAAAAACAAGCTATAAGTAAAGATGTAATTGTAGTAGCACTAATTGTTCTATCTGTTTTGTTTGCTGTTTTAATTTATGGATCAGCAGGAACTATTGGAAAAACAATTAATCCTATTTTAGGTGGACTAATAGGATACATAAAGTATATTTTACCACTTGCTACATTTGCAGTGGCTATTTATATTGCATGTGATGATAAAAAATATATAGTTTCTAAACTAGTTCAATGTGCAATATTTTTAATTTGTATAACAGTAATACTTTCTACTTATCAAATTTCTAATGGAAATATTACAAATAATAATGGATTTTTAGCTGCAATAGAAGAAGGATATGAATTAGGAAGTAAAAATGTAGGTGGAGGAGCAATAGGCACAGTCATTGCAATACCACTAAGCAATATGCTTAGTCCAGTAGGAACAGTTATATTATCTATAGGAGTATTAGTTATTTTATTTGTATTTATGTTTGGAATTAAACCTTCGGAGTTTTTAGCTTCGGCAGTAAAAAAAGCAGAAGAGAAAAAAGAAGAAATAAAAGAAGAAAAAATAAAAAACAAAGAACTTAAATTAAAACTAAGTGAAGAACAAAAAAATATTAAAAAGCACATAATACCAGAAGAAGTATTAGAAGATCAAATTACAATTAATTTAGGAAAGATGCATCAAGAACCTAAAAAATATGAACATGATGCAAATCTTATTCCAGAAAAGAAAAATAATCCAAATGAATTAGAAAACCTATTTAAAAAAGAACAAGAAATTAAAGAAGAAAAAACAAAGGAAGTATTACAATTAGAACATACTTTAACAGTAGAAGAAGAGCACTACGAATTCCCTCCAATTGAGTTACTAAGCGAAGGAAAGCCAACCCAAATGAAGGGGGGAAAAAAGGCAGTCACAGATACAGCAACAAAATTGCAAAAAACTTTATACAGTTTTGGTGTTTCTGCAAAAGTAGAAAATGTTTCTATAGGACCTGCAATTACAAGATATGAATTAAAACCAGCAGAAGGTGTAAGAGTAAGTAAAATAGCCAACTTAGCAGACGATATTGCTTTAAACTTGGCAGCAGAAAGTATTAGAATTGAAGCTCCAATTCCAGGGAAACAAGCTGTTGGAATAGAAATTCCAAATAAAGAAAAAGAAATAGTACATTTAAGGGATATTATAGACACAGAAAAATTTAAAGACGACAAATCTAAATTAGCATTTGCCTTGGGAAAAAGTGTTACTGGAGAAGAAATAATTGCAGATATTGCTAAAATGCCACATGTATTAATTGCAGGTGCTACTGGCTCTGGAAAAAGTGTATGTATTAATACATTAATTACAAGTATTATTTATAAGGCAAAACCTAGTGAAGTAAAATTAGTAATGGTAGATCCAAAGGTTGTAGAATTATCTGTATATAATGGAATACCACATTTATTGATCCCCGTGGTAACAGATCCTAAAAAAGCAGCAGGAGCTTTATCGTGGGCAGTACAAGAAATGGTAAATAGATACAGCCTTTTTGCAGCAAAGGGTGTAAGAGATATTAAAGGCTACAATGAAGAACTAGAAAAAGAAAATGGTGGAGAAAAACTACCTCAAATTGTTATTATTATTGATGAATTAGCAGATTTAATGATGGTAGCACCAAATGATGTAGAAGATGCTATTTGTAGATTGGCTCAAATGGCAAGAGCAGCAGGAATGCACTTAGTAATTGCAACTCAAAGACCTTCTGTGGATGTAATTACAGGAATTATTAAAGCAAATATTCCATCTAGAATTGCATTTGCAGTTTCTTCTGGAGTTGATTCAAGAACAATTTTAGATAGTGTTGGTGCAGAAAATTTATTAGGCAAAGGAGATATGCTTTTTGCCCCAGTTGGAATTCCAAAACCAATTAGAGTACAAGGAGCTTTTATATCAGACAAAGAAGTAGAAAAAATAGTTGATTTCTTAAAATCAAACGGGGAAGTTTCCTATAGTGAAGATATTTTGGAAACAATTGAAAATGCTAATAAATCTGAAAAAGAAATAGAAGAAGACAGTCAAGACGATTCTGATCCATTATTAATGGAAGCAATTGATACTGTTGTTGAATCTCGGACAAGCATCTACATCATTTATTCAAAGAAGGTTTAAAGTTGGATATGCAAGAGCTGGCAGAATTATGGACCAAATGGAACAAAGGGGAATTATTTCTGGTTACCAAGGTAGTAAACCTCGAGAGGTATTAGTAACAAAAGAAAGATGGCAAGAACTAAAAATGGGACAGACTACGCGGAGAAAATAATGAAAAACCTTCAGACCAGGTATAAGTAATAATTTTAAAAATATTACTTTTGGTTATTATTTTATGTACAATAAGACAAAATAAAAAGGGAGATACAATGGATAAGAAAAATATTTTTTCAAAACTAAATTTTAAAGACTACAATAATGAAGTTGAAGAAATTTTAGAAAAAAAGAGTTTTTCTAGTAATGTTAAAAACCTTATTTTAAGCATGTTTTATAAAATCGAAATGGCTTATAAAGATTATTTAATGACAAAAAGAGATGTGACAGAAAAAGATGGCTTTATTGAAAGTATTATTTATACTATTAAGGAAGAATGCAATATAATAGAACTAATTAATCCAACAGAAAACCAAGAAGATATATTAGCAAAGCATAATGCTTACTTTATGGTAGAGCCGGAAAACAAAAAAATAATTTCTTATACGAATGAACAATGCTTATTCCACGCTATATTAAGAATGTCTAAAAAAAATTTTTATATTACAAATGAATATGAAATATTTTCAGACGCTTTAAAACCAATGCTAGAAATAGGATATGAATTAGACAAAAAAGAAATTATTACTAGTTTTGATGGTTGGTCTTGGAGCATTAGAACAGATGTAACAGGAAATAGTATATATAATTTAATTTATCAAAACTTAAGATTTTTACTAGGAAATACTTTCCTTTACGAATGGAAAAGAGATAGGAGAAAATCTATTGATTATATAGAACAAATAAGAAAAACATCAGAAGAACTATATTTTCAAATTTGTAATTTATGTTTAATTTTGGCATTCCAAAACAAGCAAAAAAAACAAAATATTATAAAAAAAGTTCAAAACTTAAAAAAGGAATTGGAAAAGCTAGAAAACAAAAATGAATTTTTAAAAAATATTTATGAAGAAAAGAAAAAAATAAAAGACAAAATTAAAATAATAGATAAGATTTTAAATAATAAAGAATTATTAACACAAGAGCTAGAAGATAAAAATGCAAAATTACCAGATGAACAAAAAATAATTAGCATTAGTAGTTTAGAAGACATTATAGAAGAAGACAGAAAAAGTTTAATTCAAAAACTACAAGAATATAACCAAGTATTAGATCCTAAAAATTATATAAAAAAAGTTAACCAATTAAAGGAAAAAATTAAGATTATAGAAAATCTACCAATTAACAGTATAACAAATGAAATAATATATGAATACATTATTAAACTACAAAAAACATTTATTAATTGTATTAATTATTCTATTGATAAAATTGAACTAAAAAAGGATTTAATAGAATTGATTTATAAATTTAGATACTATAAATTAATAGTAATTAACATAAATAATAAAACAATTAATATAGAAGAATTACCAGAATTAACACAACTAATAGAACAAACTCAGAAAAAAATTATTACAAAAGCTTGTAAAAACAAAGTTTTACAAATTTTTAACCAAGATATTGAATATAATTACGAAATTATTTCTAAAGTTGTAGATACAAATATTATAGATATGGAAAATATTATGATTTCACTAGAAAAAGAAGAGACTTTGCTAAATATTAATATTTTCGACAAAGAAATTATAGATAAAACAGAAAAAATACCATATAAAACAGAAGAATATAATGTAAAATTTAATAAAAAATTAAAATTATTTATATAGGAGGATATATGAAAATTACTTTTTTAGGAGCAACTAAAACTGTAACAGGTTCTAATTTTTTAGTAGAGGGAGCTGGAAAAAAATTTTTGATAGATTGTGGTATGTATCAAGGACAATCAGTTGAAGAATTAGAAAATTCTGCTCCATTTTTATTTAATGTAAATGAAATTGATTTTATGCTACTTACACATGCTCATATTGACCATTCAGGTAGAATACCAAAACTATATAATGAAGGATACCATAATCCAATTATTGCAACAAAAGCAACATGCGATTTATGTGAAATTATGTTGCCAGATAGTGGACATATTCAAGAGGTTGAAATAGAATGGAAAAACAGAAAAAGGAAAAGAGAAGGTAAACCTCCTATGCCACCACTATACACAGCGCAAGATGCTATTAATTCACTAGAGATATTCCAAAGAGTTAAATATGATGAAATAATTGATGTGGCTGAAAATATACAAGTTAGATTTAATGATGCAGGACATATGTTGGGCTCAAGTATTATAGAAATTTGGGTAACAGAAAATGGTAAAACAGAAAAAATTGTATTTACAGGAGACTTAGGAAATAATGATATTCCTCTTTTAGGCTCTCCTACAATGATTGAAGATGCAGACTATTTAGTAATGGAATCTACATATGGCAATAGATTACATATTAGAAATGACGAAAAAGCGAATTTATTTTTAAATATTGTATCAGAAACATTGGAAAAGGATGGAACTGTTGTTATTCCGTCATTTGCTGTTGGAAGGACTCAAGAAATACTATATGAATTAGATAAAATAAAACAAAATGGAGCTAGTGAAGAATTCTATAAAAAATATGAAGAATTAATGAAAGTACCAGTATATGTAGATAGCCCACTAGCTATATCTGCAACAGAAGTATTTAAAAAGAATATGGATTTATTTGAAGAAGAAGTACAAGAACAAATAAAACGTGGAGAAAACCCATTAGACTTTCCAGGATTAAGATTTACTAGAACTGCAGAAGAATCAAAAGCATTAAATGAAAGTAATGAGCCAAGTATTATTATTTCTGCTAGTGGAATGTGTGAGGTGGGAAGAATTAAACACCATTTAAAACATAATTTATGGAATCCTAATAGTACAATTTTATTTGTTGGATACCAAGCACCAGGAACTTTAGGAAGAACTATTGTAGATGGAGCCAAAAAGGTAAAAATATTTGGAGAAGAAATTGCTGTAAACGCAAGAGTAGAGTATATTGAAGGGTATTCTGGACATGCAGACCAAGAATGGCTTATGAATTTTATTTATTCTTTTTTTACAAAACCAAAACATATTTTCTTAGTCCATGGAGAACCAGAAGGCCAAATTGTCTTAAAACAAAAAATCTTAGAAAAAACTCATATTCCAGTTACGATTCCAGAATTTGGAGAAGTATATGAATTAACAGAAGATATAAAAGTAAGAGATAGACTTGAAATGCCAGAAAAATATAAATTTATTCGTTTAGAAATATTGCAAAAATTAGACAATATTGAAGCAGAAGTTGAAGAAATGAAAAATATTGTAAAAAGCGAAAAATTATCTGAAGATACAAGTGATGAAGAAATCTTAAAATTAAAAGAGAAAATTCATGCACTAGAACAACAAATTGTAAATGTTATATCATAAAACTATAATAAAATAAGGAGAAACATATGATGAATACTAAATACTATAATGATGCAATTATTGGAAATAAAAATATGGTGGTTAGTTATAGCAAAACTGGAGAAATGCTAAGAGTATTATACCCAAATGCGGATTATAGACAGTTTATAGAATTTTTTAGAGTAGGTATTAAACTCAATGATTCTAGATTAATCTATTTACATAATGATATAAATAATGTATATAAACAATACTATGTAGAAGATACAAATATTTTAAAAACAGAAATATATAATACCTATTTTAATGTAAATATTACTCAAACAGATTTTGTTATGATGAAAGAAAATATTTTAGTAAGAAGATACGAAATAACAAATCATAGTAATATTGAATTAAATACCAATTTTTTAATTCATTCTAGTTTATTAACTAATAATAACAACCAAGTAAGTGGATATGAAACTTCTAATACATTAATACAATATACACATGACTATAATTTCTGCATTTTTTCAAAAGAAAAGCTATTATCATCTCAAATTAATAATGTAAAAGAAAATATTACAGATGGAGTAATTTGGGATAAAGACTATATAGGAATGTCTAATGATTCTGCAATTAGTTATGACTTAGGAACTATTAAAGTAAACCAAACAAAACGAATAGAAATATTTGTATTTATACAAGAAAATAACGAAAAATATAATATTAATGAAATAGAAAACGATATTGAAAGAATAAAAAAAATTGATGTTCAAAAAGAATATGATAGTGTAAAAAAATACTGGAGAAAATACGTAAAAGACCATAAAAAAATAGATATAAAACTAGATAGAACTAATCCATATAATAATAGAGTAGAAAGAATTTATAATAGAACAATTTTACTATATCCATTATTAACAAATTATTCTACAGGAGGAATATCAGCAGGTATAGAAGTTGACGAAGCTAAAACCAAATGTGGCCGTTATTCATACTGCTGGCCAAGAGATGCTATTTTTATTGCTAAAGCAATGGATTTATTGGGAATGGAAAATATAACAGAAAAATTTTACAAAAATTTTTGTAAAAACACGCAAAGCAAAAGTGGAATGTGGGAACAACGTTTCTTTACAGATGGAAGATTAGCTCCTTCGTGGGGCTACCAAATTGATGAAACAGCATCAGTAGTATATGGAGTCTACCAACATTATTTATATACAAAGGACATAAAGTTCCTAAAAGATACATTAAAAATGTGTGAAAAAGCTGTTGAATATTTAAAAAAGTATATGGACGACATATTAGAACAAAAATACCAAATGCCAAAATCTTATGATATATGGGAAGAAAACGAAGGAATACATGCATATTCACTAACTAGCATATTTGCAGCATTTACAAGTATGATAAAAATAAATGAAACTATTATACCTATTTTCGAAAATAATAGAATAAAATTAGAAAAAATACGTAAAACTAACGATACATTAGAAAAGTATAGATTAAATATAAAAGAATATGTTATAAATAATTTTTATGATGAAAGCAAAGGTAGTTTTGTAAGAAACAAAGATGGAAAAATGGATATAAGCCTATTAGGGCTAGTATACCCATATAAAATGTTAAGCCCAAAAGAAAAGAAAATAACAAATACAATAGAAAAAATGAATTTAACATTAAGAACATATAAAGGTGGTTATTTACGTTATGAACAAGATAATTACTTAGGAGGTAATAACCCATGGGTAATATCTAACTTGTGGTTAGCCAATTACTATTTAGAAAGTGGAGAAAATAAAAAAGCAAAAGAAAGCTTTGACTATGTAGTAACTACAAGTTTAGAAAATGGGCTACTAGGAGAACAAATTAATAATCAAACAATGCAACCTGAATGGGTAATAGGACTTGGATGGTCTCATGCTATGTTTATTATTACATTAGAAAGATTCCATGAAAAAGGATTAATTTAATTAAATACTCAAAAAGGTCAATATAATTTATTATATTGACCTTTTTAAGTATTTACTATTGAAGAAAAATCATCATAATTAATTTCAAAACTCATGCCATTTAAGTAATTTAAAATCCCAGCATCACTTAAAAACTGAAAACTTAATTTGTAACTACGTAACAACTGATATTTTATTCTATAATACTTATTAATACTATTAATTCCATATTTTCCGATCACCCAAAATAGGATAACCAATATAAGCTAAATGAGCTCTAATTTGATGTGTCCTTCCAGTTTTAATTAATACATGGAGCAAAGACAAATTTTTTTGCTTATTGATTTTTAATACTTTATAATAAGTTTCTATTGGCAAATAATTTTTCTTAGGAACATTAGAAACATAAACTATACTTTTTTTATTATCCTTTAATAAAAAAGCATTTAAATTAGCCTCTTTTTTAAGTGGACATCCTACACAAACACAAGCATAATATTTTTCAATTTCATGTTTTTTAAACTTGTCAAATAATATTTCTAAAGTTTTTAAATTTTTAGCAAAAATCATTAAACCAGAAGTGTTCCTGTCTAACCTATGAGCCGGATATGGGAATTTAAATGAGCAATATTTTTCTTGCAATTGCCTTGTAATACTGTTTTTGCTATTTTCACTTATTACTTCAATGCCAACAGGCTTATTTAATATTATAATATTAGAATCTTCGTAAATAATTTCAAATTCAAAATTTTGAAATAAATATTTATCTTCAATATAGACAATTACTTCATCATTTGTATTTAGAACAATATTTGAAGAAATCCTTTTTCCATTTATGCGAATATCTTTTTTACGAAGTGCTTTAAAAATAGTATTGATATTTAAACCGATCAAAACTATCTAATAAAAAATTTATTAAATTTTTTTTATTATATTGCTTATTCACAACTAATTTTTTCATAAAAATATTATACTAAAACTATAAGTTTTTTGCAAATTTATTTGCATTTTATAATAAACTATGCTAAAATATCTATTATTAAATAATGATATATGGAGGCACAAATGGAAATAGTAAAGTACATTTTAATAGGAGCTTATACAATTGTTTGCTTAGCACTAATTATTGTTGCAATGTTACAATCAAAAGATGATGCAGGCGCTTCTGGAACAATTGTAGGATCTTCAAGTAATAATTTTTATGAAAAGAATAAAGGTAGGACAAAAGAAGGAAAATTAAAAAAGTGGACAGTTATATTAGGAATTACTTTTGCAATATTAACTATTGTTCTTAGCATTGTGTATGTAATGTAAAAAAACAGTATATAATAATAAATATCCCCCAGAGTTTAACTTGGGGGATATTATTAATAAAAAAATTATACTACTCGAAAGGAAATATATGAAAAAAGTAAGCAAAAAACAATTTTTTAATAAAACTAAAAAACAAAGAAGAAAAAATTTAATTAAAAAAATAAGTAAAGAAAAGAATTTATTCTTTGATAAACAAAAAGTAGTTGGTACATTTACTAAAAACAAAAATTTTGGATTTGTTATTCCAGATGGAAAAAAAGTACCAACAGATATATTCATTTCTAAAAAAAATATAGGTAATGCAAAAAATAACCAAAAAGTTTTAGTAGAAATAATAAAACAACCATCAAAAGGGAAAAAGTTAGAAGGAAAAATAATAGAAACAATAGGAAACATAAATGAAAATGGAATTGATATATTATGTTTAATAAAAGAATATAACTTACCAAACAAATTCCCTAAAACAGTGCTAAATGAATTAGAATTTATTGATGATAAAATAGAAAAAAAAGATATTCCAAATAGAGTAGACTTAAGAAATAAAGAAATATTTACTATTGATGATGAAGATGCAAAAGATTTAGATGATGCAGTATCTGTAGAAAAATTAAATGACGGTACATATAATTTACATGTTCATATAGCAGATGTAAGCTATTATGTAAAAGAGGGAAGCAGTTTAAACAAAGAAGCAATTCGAAGAGGAACAAGTGTATATTTAATAGATAGAGTAATACCAATGTTACCTGCAAAGTTATCTAATGGTATATGTAGTTTAAATGAAGGAGAAGACAGATTTACTTTATCAATTAGTATAAATATTGACTCAAAAGGAAAAATTATTTCTTCTAAAATTTATAAAGCAATTATTAATGTTACAAAAAGAATGACATATAACGATGTTTTTGAAATATTAGAAGGAAAAAACAAGAAAATCCTAAAAAAATATGAAAATTATATTCAACATTTTAACATAATGAAAGAATTAGCTATTATTTTAGAAAAAAGAAGATTAGCTAAAGGGTATTTGGATTTAGACATTCCTGAGAGTAAAATTACATTAGACGAAAATGGAATAGCAATTGATGTAAAAAAATATGAAGTAACAATTGCAAACAAAATAATAGAACAATTTATGCTAACAGCAAATGAAGAAATTGCAAAAACTTTTTATAAATTAAATTCTCCATTTATTTATAGGACTCACGAAAGACCAGATACAGCAAAAATACAAGAACTAAATAAGTTTTTATTTAATTTAGGGTACAAAATAGAATTAAAAAACGACAAAGTAGAACCAAAATCAATACAAAAACTATTAAAGCAAATAGAAGGAAAGCCAGAGGAAAAAGTAATATCTACTTTGATTTTAAGAACATTAAAAATGGCTAAATACGAAAATACAAATAAAGGACATTTTGGAATTGCTAGCAAATATTATTGCCATTTTACATCTCCAATTAGAAGATATCCAGATCTATTTGTTCATAGAGTTATTTCAACATATTTAAATAGCAATTACAAAATAAATGATAAAGAACTGCTAAAACTAAAGCTAAATTCAGAAAAATATGCATTATTATCGTCCGAAAAAGAGCAACTTGCAACAAAATTAGAACGTGATGTAGAAGACTTAAAAAAAGCAGAATATATGCAAGATAAAATAGGAAAGGAATATAAAGGTATAATTTCATCAGTAACAGAATTTGGCTTATTTGTGGAACTAGAAAATACCATAGAAGGATTAATAAAATTTGAAAATCTAGGTAATGACTATTATATTTATAATGAAGAAAGAAAAACACTAGCAGGAGAAAAAACAAAAGAAATTTTTACTATAGGAGATAAAATAAAAGTAAAAATATTAGAAGCAAACAAGTCAACAAGAAAAATCGAATTTAAAAGAGTTATTTAAAAAAGAGAATGTCCTAGTAATTAACATAAATTTAATAAAATAATCAAAAACTATTGACAAATCAAAAAAAATAGTGTAAAGTATATTAACATTACAAAAGAAAGGTGGTCACTATGGAAAAAAATGTAAAAGTTAGTATCCTATTAGAAATATATGGGGAATTATTAACAAAAACACAATACCAATTCCTAGATGACTACTATAATAGCGATTTGTCTTTATCTGAAATTGCTGAAAATAAAAATATTACCAGACAAGCAGTAAGAGACAATATAAAAAAGGGGGAAAATAAACTTTTCGAGCTAGAAGAAAAGTTAAAGATTATGCAGAAAACAATTAAACAAGAAAAGAAAATTGCAAATATACTATCAGAAATAACAAAAATACAAACTCAATTTTCAGATGAACAAATTGCAGACATGCTAGAACATATAAAAAATGAATTAAATTGTGTAATGCAATAATTTAAAAATAATTTATTTTATAAAAAAATAAATTTAAGCTAAAGAAAATTTAAAAGGAGGAGCAAGAATGGCTTTTGAGGGATTATCAGAAAAATTAAGTGAAATAACAAAAAAATTAAGAGGAAAATCCAGAATTACAGAAAATGATTTAAAAGAAGTCCTAAGAGAAGTAAAGCTTGCTCTATTAGAAGCAGATGTTAATTATAAAATAGTAAAAGATTTTATTAGTGTTATTGAAGAAAAAGCATTAGGGCAAGATGTACTAAAATCTTTAACTCCAGGGCAACAAGTAGTTAAAATTGTAAAAGATGAATTAACAGAATTGCTAGGGGGAAAATCGAGCAAAATTAATTTTACTCCAAACCCGCCAACAATAATTATGCTAGTTGGACTACAAGGTTCAGGAAAAACAACAACTGCTGGAAAACTAGCAAATATTTTAAGAAAGCAAGGCAAAAAACCACTTTTAGTTGCTTGTGATGTATATAGACCAGCAGCCATTAAACAATTACAAGTTGTTGGAGGACAATTAAATATTCCTGTTTTTGCAAACGAAAGTTCAAAAGATGTCGTGCTTATAGCAAAACAAGCAATTAATCAAGCAATTTCGAAATTAAATGATGTTATTATACTAGATACAGCTGGACGTCTTCATATAGACGAAGAACTAATGCAAGAATTAAAAAACATAAAGGCAAATATAAAACCACATGAAATATTGCTAGTAGTTGATTCTATGACTGGTCAAGATGCTGTTAATGTTGCTAAAAGTTTTAATGATGAACTAGGAATTGATGGAGTAATATTAACAAAACTAGATGGAGATACACGTGGAGGTGCTGCACTTTCTGTAAAAAAAATTACAGATAAACCAATCAAGTTTGCTGCAAATGGCGAAAAATTAAGTGACATAGAAGAATTTCACCCAGAAAGAATGGCATCTAGGATACTAGGCATGGGAGACGTTATTTCTATTATAGAAAAAGCAGAAGAAGCATTTAATGAAGAAGAAGCTTTAAAGTTGGAAGAAAAATTAAGAAAAGAATCATTTGACTTGGACGATTACTTAAAACAATTAAGACAAATGAAGAAAATGGGTTCTTTTTCTTCTATATTAAAAATGATACCAGGAATGAATGCATTAAAAGATGTTAAAATTGATGATAACGAATTTGTAAAAATTGAAGCAATTATATGCTCAATGACAAAACAAGAAAAACAAAATCCAAGGATATTAAATGCAAGTAGGAGAATAAGAATTGCAAAAGGCAGTGGAACAACAGTACAGCAAATAAATAAATTTATGGCTTCTTTTGAAATGACACAAAAAATGATGAAAAAAATGAAAGACGAAAAAAGCATTAAAAAAATGATGAATAATATAAATCCAAAAGATTTAAAAAAATTTAGATAAAGTTGTTATTAAATTTTAAATATATATTATACAATAGTACTAAATATTTATTTAAAGCAATCTAAAAATACAATATATTAGGAGGTGAAACAAAAAATGGTAAAAATAAGATTACAAAGATTTGGTGCAAAAGGAGCTCCTTTTTATCACATTGTAGTTGCTGACTCTAGAAGCCCAAGAGATGGTAAAATTATAGAACAAATTGGAACATACAATCCAATGAAAAATCCAGAAGAAATAAACTTAGATAACCAAAAAGTTGAAAAATGGATAAAAAATGGTGCAAAACCAACAGACACAGTAAAAGCTTTAATTGAAAAAGCAAAATAGAACTTATAGAACTTAAGGAGGAAATATAATGAAGGAACTTTTAGAAATAATTATTAAAAACTTGGTATTAGATAAAGATGCAGTTTCTATTAACGAAATAGAAGGGGAAAGATCTATTATATTTGAAGTAAAAGTTGCAGAGTCTGATATGGGAAAAGTAATTGGAAAAGAAGGAAGAGTTGCAAAATCAATAAGAACATTAATTAAAGCTGTTGCTTCAAAGGAACAAAAAAGAGTTACAATAGAATTTATTGGTTAAGGTGAATATATTTGGAAGAATATTTAGAGATTGGTAAAATAGTTAATACATATGGAATAAAAGGATTTGTAAAAGTTATTCCATATACAGATAATATTACAAGATTTAAAAAATTGAAAACTGTTTTTATAGAGAAAAAAAATGAATTAATACAACAAACAATTGAAGAAGTAAAATATAGCAAAAATGTTGTTTTATTAAAATTTAAGGAAATATCTAATATAGAAACAGCAGAAAAATTAAAAAATTGTTATATAAAAATTAACCGAAAAGATGCAGTAACATTACCAGAAAATTCATATTTTATTGTAGATTTATTGGGACTAGAAGTATATACAAAAGAAGGTAAACTTTTAGGAAAATTAGATGATATTTTTCCTACAGGAAGTAATGATGTTTATGTTGTAAAAGACGAATTTGGAAAGCAAATTCTTTTACCAGCTATAAAATCTGTTATAAAAGAAGTTAATATAAAAAATAAAAAGATTATTGTTGACTTAATAGAAGGGTTGTAAAAATGAAATTTGATGTATTATCTTTATTTCCAGAAATGTTTGAACCATTAAAACAAAGTATTATTGGTAGAGCAATTAAAAACAGAAAAATAGAATTAAATATAATTAATATTAGAGATTTTTCTAAAGATATTCATCAAAAAGTAGATGACACACCATATGGTGGAGGGGCTGGAATGGTAATAAGACCAGATGTAGTATATGATGCATATTGCTCTATTAAAAACAGAAAAAAAGCAACAACTATATACTTATCGCCTCAAGGGAAAGTTCTAACGCAAAAAAAAGTAATGGAACTAAGCCAAAAAGAACATATAATTTTTTTATGTGGACATTATGAAGGAATAGACCAAAGAGTAATTGATAAAATAGTAGATGAGGAAATTTCCATAGGAGATTATGTGCTAACAGGTGGAGAAATACCAGCTATGGTATTAATAGACACTATTAGCAGGTATAAAGAAGGAATACTAAACAAAGAATCTATTAAAGAGGAATCATTTACAGAAGGCCTATTAGAATATCCACAATATACTAGACCAGAAATATTTTGCGAAAAAAAAGTTCCAGAAGTTTTACTTTCTGGACATCACGAAAATATTAACAAATGGAGAAGAAAAGAATCTTTAAGAAATACAATAAAAAAAAGACCAGATTTAATAGCAAATACAATATTGTCTGAAAAAGATAAGAAAATCTTAGAAGAAATAGAAAAGGAGGAAAATTAAAAATGGACATTATTAAATCAATTGAACATGAACAATTAAAAAACAAAGTTCCAGAATTAAAAGTTGGAAATACAGTAAAAGTTCATGTAAGAGTAAAAGAAGGAAACAGAGAAAGAATACAAGTATTTGAAGGAATTATTATTAAAAAGCAAAATGGAGGAGTTAATTCTACATTTACAGTAAGAAGAATTTCTTATGGAGTAGGAGTAGAAAAAACATTTTTATTACATTCACCAACTATTGAGAAGGTTGAAGTAGTTAGAGTTGGCAAAGCAAGAAGAGCAAAATTATTCTACTTAAGAGATAGAATAGGAAAAGCTGCTAAAACAAAGGAAAAAGTTGGAGCTAGAATTGAAACAAATATTGTTACTGTTAAAGAAGATATAGTAGTTCCAGAAACAGTAGAGGAAGTACCAGAAGAAGCGCCAGAAGAGGCACCAGCAATAGAAAGCAAAGAAACATTAGTAGAAGAAACTGTAGACACAGTTAAAGAAGAAACAGTAGATGTAGTTAAAGAAGAACCAGCAGAAAAAACAGAAGAAACATCAAACTCAGAAAAATAAAAATTACAAACATATTTTTAACCAAAATATACAATAAAAAAGCATCCTATTGAACTCTACTTTTTGGGGTATAGTTCATAATTGGATGCTTTTTTTATATATAAAAATTTATTTTTTTTCACTTAGTTTTGCATATTTTTTTAGTTTTTCATATGCTAAATAATTAATAGTACCAGCAGGGAAATTACCATTTTTGTCTTTCTTACCAGCAGGCACACCAGTTAATATTTCAATTCCTTCTTCCACAGTAGAAATAGAGTATATATGAAAATTACCACTTTTTACAGAAGAAATAATTTCATCAGATAAATGAAGACTACGTACATTTTGCTTTGGAATAATAACACCATGAGTGCCATTAAAACCTCTTGATTTGCAAATTTGATAAAAACCTTCTATTTTTTCGTTTACTCCACCAATAGGCTGAATCTCACCTTTTTGGTTAATTGAACCTGTTACTGCAATTGACTGATTAATTGGAATACCAGAAAGGCTAGAAAGTAGAGCATAAGCCTCTGTACTAGATGCACTATCTCCATCAACACCAGCATAAAGCTGCTCAAAGCAAATGCTAGCAGTAAGAGAAAGAGGGAAGTCTTGTGCAAATAATTCTCCTATATAGCCACTTAAAATTAACACACCTTTTGAATGAGAAGAACCAGATAATTCTACTTCACGTTCAATATTAATAATTCCACTTTTTCCTATATAAGTATTAGCGGTAATTTTAGAAGGCTTTCCAAAAGAATAATCTCCAATTGTCATAATAGTAAGACCATTAATTTGTCCAACTTCAAAACCATCTGTATTAATTAATAAAGTTTCTTTTTTTATCATTTCTAAATATTTTTGGTCGTATTTCTTAACGCGATCAATTCTTTCATCCAGTGCCTTTTGAACATAGTCTTTAGTTACAACTTTTTCTTTAGCAAGTTTTGCCCATGTAGCAGCTTCGCCAACAATTTCGCCAATATCATTAAATTTAGTCGATAATTTTTGCTTATCATCTGCCAATTTAGAGGCAAACTCAACTATTTTTGCCATAGCTTGCTTATCTAAATGCAAAATGTTTTCTTTTTCACAAAAACTATAAACAAATTTTGATAATTTAAAAATATTTTCTTCTGTTTTTGGAGCATCATCTTCAAATTCTACCTTAATTTTAAACAACTTTCTAAAATCTGGGTCAAAAGACAAAAGACTATGATATATATCAGAATTACCAATAATTAAAACTTTTAAATCCAAAGGAATTGGCTCTGGCTTTAAAGAAATCATTACCATAGAAGTACGCTGTTCCATACTATTATCAATACTTAATTCCTTAATCATAATAGCTTTTTTTAATGCTTCATAACAAATTTGATTTTGCAATAAATCTTTTGCCTGAAATAAAATATATCCACCATTTGCTTTATGAAGTAAGCCTGGTTTTAACATAGTATAGTCTGTTTTTAACATACCAAATTGATTCTCGTATTCTAATCTACCAAAAATATTACTATAAGAGTAGTTAGAATCCATAACAACAGGAGCACCTTCTAAAGTACTATTATCAATAAATAAATTTACCCTATAATTTTGCCAAGGCTTAGGAGGTTCAACTCTTGGACCTGCATTTTGTGGAATTACTTTTTCATCTTCAATAAACAAATTTAAATTTTTTAAAATATCTTTTTTTATTGAATCTAAGAAGTGATTAATTTTTTTGTTTCGCTTATAATTTGCCTTAATGCTATTAATATGAACATTAATAGTAAGAAGAGCAATATTAGACTGCCATTCTTCAATTTTTTTATCAGCAGCTTTTTCAATTGCTTTAATCTCACTAATTGCGGCAAAGATTTGCTCTTGAACAATGGCTGACTTATCTTCAAAATCTTTTTTGGTAGCTTCATCTAATTTTTCAAATTCTTCTTCTTCAATAGTAGAACCATTTAAAATAGGCATCATATATATTCCATTTTGAGCAGTCTTAACTTGAAATCCATGTTGCATAGATTTTTTATTTAATTTTTCTAAAAGAACATTTCTTTTTTCTTCAAATTCCTGTTTTATTAATGATTTTTCTTTTTCAAAATCTTCATTACTAAAAGTTCTTTTTAAATCAATGCGAATATCTTTAATAAAGCTATTCATGGTCTCTTCAAAAATTTTACCTTGTCCGTGCTGGAAGAGATACCGCAATAGGTTCATTTGAATTTTCAAAATTATAAATGTAACACCAATCATTTGGTATTTTTTTTGTTTTGGCAAGAGCAGAAAGATAATGCTTTGTATACATTGTTTTCCCAACACCAGTAGGACCTTCTAAATATAAATTATATCCTTTTACATTTACACTTAATCCAAACTCTAAAGCTTTAATACCTCTATCTTGTCCATAGACCAAATTATTATCATTTAATTCTGCTGTTGTATCAAATTTAAAAATATTAGGATTACAAATATCCTTTAAATCCTTTGGATCCAATTCATATGCTTTTTTCATCTTTGGTTTTCCTCCTTAATTATTTTAATGCTAATGTCATAATAATAGCATCATCTGTAGAACTATAATATTTTTTTCTTAAGCCAGCTATTTTAAAATTATATTTTAAATAAAGTTGGTAAGCAGCAGCATTTTTTGAACTAACTTCTAAAGTAATAGAATTTACGTTTTCAGTTTTAGCCACTTCTATAAGTTTTTCCAATAATAATGATCCTATACCCATTTGCCTTAAATCTTTTTTCACAACAATATTTGTAATATGAATATCATCTACTGCTCTCCATAATCCAGCAAAACCGTACAATTAAATTATTAAATCTGCAAATAAAATAACTTGAATTATTATTTGAAAGTTCAGCGAACAATGTTGTATAGTTCCAAAAATCATCAAATTCAACATTAAGAATATCTTTAATTTCTTCTAAATCATTTTTTGTCATTGGTATTATTTGAAAACTCATTTTTACTATCCTTTCATTCTTTCTGCTTGAGATTTTCTTAAATAAAGTGGCAATAAAGTATCTGCTGTTAAAATATCTTTATTAATATATTTTTTATAAGCACATTGAGCAAGACAAAAAGCAGACTGCTGATAGCTATTAGAAAAAATAGAATTTGGAATTGCTTTTTCTAATTCTTGACGATGTAGTAAAGCACCATTTCCAACAAAGCAAATAGTATCCTCTTGCTTTTGCAAAATAGGAATAACTGTGTCAATAGAATCTGCAATATAGTCTTGTAATAATTCATATTTAGAATTAAATATTCCACAATATACATTATTATTTTTTGCATCTATTAAAGAAACAATGCATTTTGCTTGCTTTATAGAATATGCCAACACCTCTAAAGATGTAACCCCAACTGTGGGTAAATTATTTACCATACTAAAAGCCTTTACAGTAGCAATACCAATTCGGATTCCAGTAAAAGAACCGAGGACCAATGCAGCAAGAGAAAAAATCAACTTGTTCTAAACTCATATTTGTAATATTAAAAAGATTATCAATAAGAGGCATAAGATTTTCGGAATGTGTTTTATTATCTGTAATAGAAAGCTCTTTTAATAGTTCGTTATCTTTAACTAAAGCAACAGAACATATATCACTAGAAGTATCTATGGCTAATTGTATCAATTTTAAACCTCCTCTATTAAATAATTTAGTCTATTACTATTTGCTTGTATATTTAGAATTCTACAATTATTATTTTTAAAATCCTTCGAAAATGTAATTTTTATATAGTCAGAAGGAATACTATCTTCAATTAATTCTCCCCACTCAAAAATACAAATTCCTTTTGAAAAATATTCATCTCCACCAATTGCATAAAATTCATCAATATCTGCTAAACGGTATAAATCAAAATGATAAATATCTAATTTATTTGAATGATACTCATTAACAATTGTAAAAGTAGGACTAGAAATTTCATTTTCTAATCCGAAGTAAGTTAAAATTCCCTCTGTAAACTTTGTTTTACCAGAACCTAAGTCACCCGAAAGAATAATAACATCTCCAATATTTAATTTGCTAGCTAAACTTTTAGCAAAAGAAATTGTTTCTTTTTCAGAATAAGATATAAACTGTTTCATGAAAACTCCCAAGAACATATTTTTCTTTCTTTATTTTACATTAGTTAATTTTTTTTGTAAATAAAAATAGTAAAAATATTTGAAAAAAAACAAAAAAGAAGCTATAATGGTAATCATAAAATATAATAGGAGCTAATATGCAAAGAATATTTGTAAAAAAAGAGCAAGTAAATAATTTAAAAAACGAAATAAAAATAATAGATGAAGAAGTAAACCATATTCAAAATGTTTTAAGATACAAAGTAGGAGACAAATTAGAAATTGTAGTAGATGGAATAATATATAATGTTCAAATAAAAAGTATGACACAAGATGAGATTAATTGTACTATAACTAACATTTTCGAAAATGAACAAACAAACAAAATATATCTTCACATAATACAAGGATTACCTAAAGCAGACAAAATGGAACTTATTATTCAAAAAACTGTAGAATTAGGTGCAAACGAAATTACACCATTAAAAATGGAAAGATGTGTTGTAAAATTAGATAATGAAACTGCAACAAAAAAAGTAGAACGATGGCAAAAAATTGCAAAATCTGCAGCTCAACAGAGCAAAAGGAATTGCATACCAAAAGTAAATTGCATAGCTAATCTACAAAATATATTGGAAATATTAAAAGATTATGATATAGTAATAATAGCTTATGAAGAAGAAAAACAAAATACATTAAGAAAACAGCTAGAGAAGTTAAAGAAAATGAACAAAGAAGCATATAAAATAGCCTGTATAATTGGACCAGAAGGTGGAATTGCACCAAATGAAATCAAAATATTATTACAAAACAATGCAATATGTGTAACACTAGGGAAAAGAATACTAAGAACAGAAACAGCACCAATTATGCTAACAAGTATTATTACATATGAAATGGAAAGCTAGACATTAAAAAAAGGAGTGTAATATAAATGAAAGAACAAAAAACAGATAACATTATAGAAGAAATAAAAAAGAAGAAAAAAACACCTAAAGAAGTAAAAGAAAAAATGATTCAAACTGTTTTTAAAAATTTATCACTAGGCATTATAATATTATTGTATTTTACTTTTGTAAATCTAGGATATCATAATATTACAAAAGATGTTTTTATTGCAGACATTAGGGTATTTAGTATGTGTTTAGTAATAGTTGCAGTTTTACTGTTTGAAAAATCTTACCGTAAAAATATTGCAGAAATTGCAATATATGGAATAGAAATGCTATTTGTAGCGTTAGCCACTTTGTTTATACAATACATATATTTTTACCAAACCGAAACTATAATTAGGCTATACATGCTAATTCCGCTAGCTTTTGCAATATATTATGTACTAAAATCAATAATATTAGCTACAAAAATAAAACTTGCTAATAAAAATAATATTAGTGACGTAAAAGAAATTATTAAAAAAGAAAAGAAATTAAATATAGAAGAGCCAACAGAAGATAAGGATAGTATAGCTAACTCGACTAAAAATGAAAAACAATATAAATTAAAACAAAATTCAGCTAAAAAAAATATATTCTCAAAAAATAAAAAAGACCAATCAAAAAATAAAGCTAAAGAAAAAAATAGCAAAACTGATGGAGAAAAAAATACAAAAACCACAAATAAAAAATAAGGATAAGACAGGTGATAATAAAAAATGATAAAAAGTATGACAGGTTTTGGAAAAGGAACTTATGAAATAGAAGATAGAGTTTACCAAGTGGAAATAAAGTCTGTTAACCATAAATATAATGATATAACTATAAAAACACCAAGAATGTTAAGCTACTTGGAAGAAAAAATAAAACAGGAACTTTTACAACATATAAGCAGAGGAAAAATAGATGTGTTTGTTACATTTATTAATTATAGTAATAAAGGAAAAAAAATTAGGATAAACCAAGACTTAGCTCTAACATATATTCAACAGCTAAAAGAGTTGTCTAACAAAGCAAATTTAATAGGTAATATTAATCTAATGGATATAGCTAAATTACCAGAGGTACTAACAATTGAAAACACGGAAGATGAAGATATTCTTTCAAAGGAACTAATGATAGCAGTTAATATAGCAATTCAAGAATTAGTAAATTCTAGAAAAACAGAAGGCGAAAAAATTGCACAAGATATTAATAAAAGAAATACGATAATTGCCGAAAAAATAGAAAAAATTTCTGAATTTTCTACTGGACTTGTGGAAGAATATGTAGTAAAATTAAAGGAAAGAATAAAAGAAATATTAAAAACAAATGTAGTAGATGAAAATAGACTAGCACAAGAAATAGTAATTTACTCAGATAAATGTTCTATAGAAGAAGAACTAACTCGTCTAAGAAGCCATATAAAAGAATTAAAAAACCTAATTTCGAGTAACATACCAATTGGAAAAAATATGGACTTTTTAGTACAAGAAATGAACAGAGAAATTAATACTATCGCATCAAAGGCAAATTGCTTAGAAATTACCAAACTAGTAATAGAAGTAAAAACAATTATTGAAGACATCAGAGAACAAATTCAAAATATAGAATAATATGGGAGGTAAAAATGCAATTAATTAATATTGGTTTTGGAAATATTGTTTCTGCTAATAGAATTATAGCAATTGTTAGCCCGGAATCTGCGCCAATTAAAAGAATTGTGCAAGAAGCAAAAGACAACAAAATGGCAGTAGATGCAACTTATGGAAGACGAACAAGAGCTGTTTTAATTATGGATTCTGGACATGTAATATTATCAGCAGTACAACCAGAAACAGTTGCTGGTAGACTAGACAAAGAAGACTTTAGCGAGGAAAACTAAAAAATTATAAATTAAATAATTAAAAAACTATTTATAAGAGAAAGAGGGAATCAAAATGATAGTAAAGCCAACTGTTAAAGAACTACTAGAACATGCAAGAAATAGATATGAATTAGTAATTGCAACAGCTAAACGAGCAAGACAAATTTCTAATGGAGATATGGTATTGACTAATGTTGACGAAAAAACACCTGTAACATTAGCAGCAAACGAAATAGCAGAAGGTAAGGTGTCTATAATATGCTAGTAATATTATCTGGAGTAGCAGGAGCTGGAAAAGATACAATAAAAAAAGAGTTACTAAAAAAGATGAGCCAAGTTACAACATTACCGTCATTTACAGATAGACCACCAAGGGCAACAGATGAGGAAGGACAAACATACAATTTTGTATCTACAGAAGAATTTGAACAAATGATTAAAAATAATGAACTATACGAATATTCTGTTCATCACAACCATTATTATGGAACATCAAAAAAATTATTAAATGAAAAAATTAATAGTGGAAAAATTATTGTAAAAGATATTGATGTAAATGGAACAGAAGAACTAGTGGACTTATTAAAAAACGATGCAAAAGTTGTAACCATTTTTTTACGAGTTCCAAAAGATGTATTAAAAAACAGACTTGAAAATAGAGCAGATAAACCAAGCCTAAAAGAAATAGAATTACGCTTAAACCGATTTGATTATGAAGAATCTAAAATAGGACTTTATGATTATGTTATAAAAAATAATGATTTAGAAAAAACCGTAAAAATAATAACAACTATTATAGAAAGCGAAATGAATGTAAAATCAACAACATTTTAAATAATCAAATCTAAAATAATAAAACAATAACTTCAAATTCATTTTGCTGTAATTGACAAATAGAAAAAAATATAGTAATATAAATACATGTTAATAAAAAGCATTTGACGAGAAAAAGTAAAATAAAGGTTATTTTTAGAGAGGATAAGTGAGTACGCTGAAAGCTTATCTAAATAAACGTATTTGAAAAAACTACCTCGGAGCTTTTACTAGAAAAACTAGTAACGTTGATTACGATATAATCTAAAACTAAGTTAAACTTAGGGTGGAACCGTGTATATATGCACCCCTATGAAAATGATTAATATTTTCATAGGGGATTTTTTATTATATAGAAAAATAAAAGAGGAGGAAAATTTATGTTTAAAATTAAGTTAGATGGAGGAAGAACAAAAGAAGTTGAAGAAAAGACATATTGGCATACAACTTCACACATTATGGCACAAGCTGTAAAAAGGCTATTCCCAAATACAAAACTAGCAATAGGACCTGCAATTGAAAATGGTTTTTACTATGACTTTGATATTGAAAAACCATTTTCAGAAGAGGACTTACTAAAAATTGAAGAAGAAATGAAAAAAATTATTAAAGAAAACTATGAAATAGAAAGGTTTGTATTACCTAGAAAAGATGCTTTAAACCTAATGAAAGAAAAACAAGAACCATACAAGGTAGAACTAATATTAGATTTACCAGAAGGCGAAGAAATTTCTTTTTATAAACAAGGCGAGTTTGTAGACTTATGCGCTGGACCTCATTTAGATGCAACGGGAAATGTAAAAGCTATTAAATTATTGTCTTCTTCAGGTGCCTACTGGAGAGGAGACGAGCATAATAAAATGTTACAAAGAATTTATGGAATATCTTTTCCTAAAGCAAGTCAATTAGAAGAATATATTAATATTATAGAAGAAGCAAAAAAGAGAGATCACCGTAAATTAGGAAAAGAATTGGAACTATTCTTTTTTGACGAAACAGCTCCAGGAATGGCATACTGGTTACCAAAAGGATTTACAATGCTAAATACTCTAATTGAATTTTGGAGAAAAGAACACCAAAAAAGAGGATACCAAGAATTTTCTGGACCACAATTAAATAGTAGTGTGCTATGGAAAACATCAGGACATTGGGACCATTACAAAGAAGATATGTTTGTATTAAAAGATATAGATGGAAACGAACAAGCTCTAAAACCAATGAATTGCCCCAACTCTATTAAAGTTTATCAATCAAAATTAAGAAGTTATAAAGACTTGCCTCTTAGATTTAATGATGTTGATGTTATTCATAGAAACGAAAAATCTGGGCAATTAAATGGGTTGTTTAGAGTAAGAATGTTTAGACAAGATGATTCGCATAATTATGTAACAGAAGAACAAATTGGAAGTGAAATAAAAGAAATTGTTGAAATAATTAATAAAATGTATGGAATTTTTGGATTAGAGTATCAATTAACTTTATCAACAAGACCAAAAGACTATATGGGAGAAATTGAAACTTGGGATAAAGCAGAAGTTGATTTAAAAAAAGTGTTAAATGAACTTTGCGGAGAGAATAATTATAGAATTAACGAAGGAGATGGAGCTTTTTACGGACCAAAGATTGACATTAAAATGAAAGACTGTTTAGGAAGAGAATGGCAGATGGGAACAATACAATTAGATTTTCAATTGCCATCAAGATTTAATTTATACTATATAGACAAAGACGGAAACAAAAAGACACCTATTATGATACATAGAGCTATTTTAGGTTCTTTTGAAAGATTTTTAGGAATTATTACAGAACATTTTGCAGGAGCATTTCCAATGTGGCTAGCACCAGTACAAGTAAAAATATTACCAATTGCAGATACACATATTCCTTATTCAAAAAAAATAAAGGAAAAATTAGAGGAAAAAGGTATTAGAGTAGAACTAGATGACAGAAGCGAAAAAGTTGGATATAAAATTCGTGAAGCACAGTTACAAAAAATTACATATATGCTAATTATAGGAGATAAGGAAATAGAAAATAATGCTGTAGGAGTACGTTCAAGAAAAGATGGAGATATTGGGCAAATGCAATTAGAAGAGTTTATTAATAGGGCTGTAAAAGAAATTGAAAACTATGTTAGATAAATATTTTAAAATATTATTTGGAGGTAATGTACATGGATTTAAATTTAAATTATTATTTTAATAACTACGAGCAAAATAATGTAATAAATCAATTAACAAAAAATATAACAAATATATGGGAAATGAGAAATAATGCGAAAAATTTTCTAGAAAAAGAAGTAACTTTAAAAGGGCTAAAAGAAAATCATGGAACATTATTAGGCGAAAATATTACTTTTATAGGAAACTATTATATTGGCAAAGGAACAAAAATATATCCAGGAGCTGTTATTGAAGGACCTGTATACATTGGAGAAAATGTAAGTATTATGCCTGGTGCTTATGTAAGACCAGGAACAATTACAGGAAATAAGTGTGTTATTGGATTTAATTCAGAAGTTAAAAACAGTATTATTCAAGATGGAGCAAAAATCGCAAGCTTAGCATTTGTTGGGGACAGTATTTTGGGGAAAAGTGCAAGAATAGGCTCTGGTGTAATTACTGCCAACAGAAGGTTTGACCAACAAAATATACGACTAAAAAAAGAAGATGGAGAAAAGTTAGATACAGGTACAGATTTTTTTGGTTGTATTTTAGGAGATTATGCAAGAATTGGTGCAAATAGTGTAACTTCACCAGGGACTTTAATAGGGGCATACACATGGATATATCCGGCAACATCAATTCATGGATTTATTCCTAAGGAAAAAAGAGTATATAATAAAAGCAATTGGACTATAGAAGACAATGCAAAAATAGATTTAAAATAATTTTAGCTTTTTAGCTAAGCTATTAGTAAATACTTTAAATAGAAGTTTGCATTTCCAGCAACTGCCTTTTTACTTTAACATAGCAGTACTTGATTTGCGAGAGGAAATATTAAAAAAATAA
>OLIW01000197.1_pt1 | contig 75869 bp, 77 predicted proteins | sample 1601321 | NCBI WGS metagenome assembly OLIW01 (sample SAMEA2452114, study PRJEB22498) | human gut metagenome
TTATATAAAGGTTTATGGGTAACCTTTTAAAAACCTAAATATATTATACAAGGAGGGGTATACTGTATAAAAAAAGTAAGTAATATACAGCTATTGTCATACATCATGTTTATTATTCCATTCTGGTATGGACTATTCTACGAATATTCAGCATTTATAGCAGGAATTATTTTTTTAATTTTGTTTTGCAAAATAGCAATTCAAAATAAAAAAATAATTATAAAAAATAGCAAAAATTTTTATATCTATATCATATTAATATTTTCGTATTTAGTAACTGCGCTTTGGGCTATTGACAAAGAAATGGCAATAGAAGGATTCTTAAAGTTTTTACCAGGAATTTTTTATTTTATATTATTAATGCAATTTGAAAAAGAAGAAAAACAAAAAATATTAAACACTATACCTTTAAGTGGAGCTATAATGTGCTTAATATCTTATGTTTTAGGACAAATACCAGCACTTAAAGCACATTTTTTCTCAGGAAATGGAAGGCTAGTAGGCTTTTTTCAGTACTCCAATAGCTTTGCTTTGTTTATGCTTATAGGAATTATTATAATATTTAATAAAAAACAAAAAGATTTAAAAGATAAAATAACTTTAGGTATTCTTGCACTTGGAATATTAATAACAGGTAGTAGATTTACTTTTATACTTACTGTACTATATTTATTTTATCAAATATTAAAACATAGAAAAAACAAGAAAAAAATATTAATAGGAGTACTTTTAGCAATATCAGTATTAGTAGCATCAATTATTCTATTGCAAATTACAGGGAGTATAGATATATTCGAAAGACTATTTAAAATATCTTTAGAAGAAAGTTCTGTAATGGGTAGGCTTATATATTATTTAGACGGACTTAAAATAATAGCTAAATATCCATTTGGTTTGCGGTTATATGGGATATAGCTACTATTACCCAGAAATTCAAACAGCAGACTATACTATAAAGTTTATACATAATGATTTTTTACAGCAAGCTGTAGATACAGGCATTATTCCGATGTTCATGCTAATATATTTGTTTGCAAGTAATATAGTGTCTAAAAAATGTACTGACTACCAAAAGGAAATACTAGTTATTATGATACTACACATGCTATTAGAATTTGATATGCAATTTTTAGTAATCCATTTAATATTTGTTATGCTATTAGAAGAAAAAGAAGGAAAGATTAAATGTTTTAAGATAAAAAAAGCTAAGTTAACAATTATATTATTAACTATAATTCAGATAAGTATTTTTTCATACTTTGGTATATCTTCTTTTTCAGAAAAGTATGGAAACTATGAAGTTGCTTTAAACTTGCTTCCAAATAAAACAAATTCTAAAATACAGAAATTAAAAAATGTACAGAATATATCAGAAGCTTATGAAATTGCAAATGAATTATTAAAAGACAACAAATATGTTTTGCCAGCATATATGGTAAAAGCAAATTATGCTTATTATACAGAAAATTGGGAGCAAATGGTAGAAAATCAAAAACGAGTAATTAGCCTAGATAAATATGATATAAAAAATTATGAAGAATATATTTATATAATTAGCAATGGACTAGAAAAAACAATAAAACAAAATAAAAACGAAGACACAAAATTTTTAATAGAACAAGCTTTAAATGTTGTAAACATATTAGAAGAAGTTAAGAAAAATACAAGCCAATTAGCGTATAAAATAATAGATAAACCAGAATTGGAATTAAATGAAGCAACAAAACAATATCTAAATGTGTTAGAAAATTTTGATTAACAAATAAGGAGGAACAAAATGTTAAAAAGCTTTAAAAGGGTAACTAGCTTAATGCTTGTTATGCTTGTTGTGTTTACAGGAGTAACACCTATTATAAGTAATGCAACCACACAAAGTCTCATAACAGATGCCACTCTTTTAGCAACAATACATGACTATAATGGAGATAAAATAATATCACAAACTGAACTAGATAAATTATATTATCTTCAAATTTGGGAAGGGGTAAAAGACCTAAATGGTCTGGAAAATGCAAATTATCTACGTAGAATTTACTATGAATATGATGGTACAGACCTAGACTTTAGCAAAGTTCAATTAGATAAAGTAACAGAACTAGTTATTTCAATTTCAGATAATAATAACTTTGACTTGGAATTCTTAAACATATTCCCAAGACTAAAAAAACTTGAAATAATATCAGATTATTCTAGTAATGTAAATTTATCTCAAATAGTAAATTATCAAAATATAAAAAATCTTGAAATAAGAATTAAAGATATTAAAAATTTAAATGGAATAAACCAGTTGCAAAACTTAGAAGAATTAGCAATAGTAGCAGAAAGCACAGTAGACTTAACTGGTATAGAAAAATTAAGTAAACTAGAGAAATTATCATTTAACAATGTAAAACTTCAAAATGCAGAAAATATTGGTAACCTAAACAATTTAAAAGAAATTATTTTTTATTCTTGTGAAGGGGTATCTTTACCAAGTTACTTAAAGAATAATACAAATTTAAGCAATATAAATTTTTCGTATTCTGATATAACAGATATCTCATTCGTAGAAGAACTAAATGAACTAGAAGTAATAGATTTAACTTCTACAAATGTAACAATAATTGAAGCATTAAAAAATTTACCTAAATTGGTTAGAGCAACTGTATTTGATTCTAAAGTTACAGAAGACCAAAGAGTTAACTTAATGAAATTTGAAGATTATACTGCATATGTAGGAGAAAGGAAAAATATTTCTCCAACATTAGATGGAATTATAGACAGGGAGAACTGGAACTATACTTCTTCTAATGAAGATATTGCTATTGTTAGTGAAGATGGAGCAATACAAACACTTAAGGCAGGAGATACTACAATAACAATGACAAATAAAATAACAAACGATGTAAAAACAATGAAAATTACAGTAAAAGGCATTGAAAGTAACCAAATAGTAGGAACTATCTCAAATTCAGTACAAGTAACCACTAACTTAGTATTAAAGGAAAATGGAGAACTATGGAAAATATATATAGATGAAGGAAAAGCTGAAAAAATTGACACTAATATAAAAAAATGTGTAAGTGATTTTATATATACCCCAGAGGGCCAAGCTATTCCGTATACATTAAAGATAAAAACAGATGGTACAGGAGAACTTGAATTTAACGGGGTAACAAGCAAAATAGAAAATATAAAAGACATATGTAGAAAGGGATATTTAAGTACAGATGGAATTTACTATGAACTTTTACCTGATGGTTCATGGTTAGAAGTAACTAATAATGTTGAAAAGATAGTTGACTGGTATTTAGTAAAAAATGATGGAAAAACATATGATACTTATGGACAATTGGTTTGTAACTTTAAAATAATTGCAGCAAGTGGAACTACTGTTGTGGATGAAAATAAGGTTGTTTGGAAAAAAAGCTCAACTTCTGTAACTTCTTACAAGTGGGAAAAAATTGGTGAAAACTTTAAACGATTTACAGACGGAACAGAAAATTCATATTCAGCTTCATATGAAACAGAGGACGGAAAGATTATGGATGTATTTGGCAAAGAAGTTCAGTACCAAAAAGAAGTGTATTGTGAGTCAAATAAATTAAGACTTGATAAACAAAATAATGCTTTATTAAATGATACCATTATTTTAGACAATGTAAATTCTATTCTTGCCATAGATTCAAATGATATTGTATTTATAAGAAACGATGGAAGTGTATGGACTATACAATTAGAAGGAAAAGCTAAATTAGAAAAAATAGAAGAACAAGCAGAAAAAGTATTTTTTACAAATGATACCTTAAAAACAAAAGTAATAGTATTAGATGAACACGAGGGAAATATAGTTACAGGCGAAGCATTAACTGGATTCAATATAAACAACTTAGAGGTATCAAATGTTACAAAAAACTTTAAAGAAGAATATTTAGTAAAAGTATTTTCTAATGATAGAGAACTAACAGCAGATAACAAAATAGCAACTGGAGATATAATTAGATTATATAATACAGAAAATGAACTTGTAAAAGAATACACAGCACTAGTATATGGAGATGTAACAGGTTCTGGAAGTCCAGGTTCAAAAGACGCACTAGCTATTGTAAAAAATAAAACAGGTAAAGTTATAATAGAAAAAGCATTAAACTTAGAAGCAGCAAGAGTAACAGAAAATACAAGAAAAAAAGCAGGAGAACCAACATCTTCTGATGCACTAGCAATTATAAAAGCTAAACTTGGAAAATATACAATTAGTTTATAAGGAGGAAATTAAAAAATGACAGATAAAAAAGTAATAAGTCTATTATTAGCCGTAATAATGCTATTAAGCAGTTTTATGCCAATAGCTTATGCTGCAAATAATAATGAATTTACCATAGAAGATAGTGCTTTATTAGAAAACTTAAGAGGATATGATGAAAATGGAGATGGTAAATTTTCTCAAGAAGAAATGGATAAAATGACAATAGTTACAATACCAGAAGGAGCTAAATCAATTAAAGGATTAGAACATGCAAATAATATAGAAACTTTAGCATATTACTACAATGGTACACTTATTGATTTTAGCACACTTAATAAAGACAACATAACATGGTTAACAGTTTACCTTAATAAAGAATATGAGACAATGGATATAAGTTTTATAAAGGACTTTAAAAACTTAGACAATTTAACAATTACCTCAAATTATCCAATAAATATTGATATATTACCACTTGCTCAACTAACAAAATTAAGTTCATTATCTTTAAGCAATGTATTAGTTTCAGATTATGAAGATATAAAAACATTAACAAATTTAGACTATTTTTCGAATACTAATAATGATTACCAAAATAAAAATATAGTAGATATATCAGCAATTAGTAACCTTAAAAATCTAGAATATATATATATTAATGGAATGGAAATTAAAAATATAAATGCAGTTTCAAATTTAAGTAAATTAACATCAGTAGCATTTCAAAATTGTTCTGGAATCTCTGATTTATCTGCATTAAAAAATAGCAAGGGATTAACAAGAATCTCTGCTTCTAGCAGTGACATTGCAAGTATAGCATTTATAAGTGAATTGCCAAATTTAACATCTATAGATTTATATGGCACAAAAATTTCAGATAAGGAAAAAGCAAACTTTTTAGTTTTAAAAGACTATAATGCATATATAGGCGAAAATTTTGATATTGATATACAAGCAAGCATTTCTGGCTTATTAGATGCAGAAAAATGGAACTATGTATCAGAAAATGAAGGTATTGTTATTGCAAATGGTTCAGTTGCAACAGCTAATAGTGTTGGAACAACAAATATAAAAATAACACTAAAAGAGGATGAATCAATTTCTAAAACAATGAAAGTAACAGTATCTGGAATTAGCAGTAATCAAGCAACAGGGACAGAAGCTGGAAAATCGACTTTAATTTCAGAAGAACTTATTTTAAATGCAAATGGTGACTTATGGAGAGTATATGAAAACGCAGGAAAAACACAAAAAATTGACACAAATGTAAAAAAATATGTATATGAATTCATATACACAGACAATGATGAAGCATTTAACTATACACTAACACAAAAAAATGATGGAAGCGTAAAATATGTATTCAATGGAGTAGAAAGACCTATAGAAAATGTAAAAGATATATATAACAATGGATACTTATCAACTGATGGTGTATTTTATACAATTAATGAAGATGGAACATGGGAAGAAACAACAAATAATGTTGAAAAAATAGTAGGCTCATATTTGGTAAAAAGTGATGGAAAAACATATACAACAACTAATTCATTAGTATGCAACTTTAAGATAATTGCTGCAAGCTATAATAACGTTGTAGACGGAAACAAAACTGTTTGGGAAGTATGGCCTGGACAAGAACCTAAAAAAATTGGAGAAAACTTTAAAGAATTCGTACCAGAAGATAACACACTATATTACACAACAGATGGAAAAATTATGGACGAATATGGAAACGAAAAACAATACCTAACAGAACGCCCAACAGCATTAGGAAATACTTTTATTATTGACAAAAATAATCAATTAATCTTAAATGAAAAAGTAGTTTTAACAAATGTAGTTTCAATGATTTTAAGATATGAACCTTCAAATACTGGTACAAAAAATAGTGCATTATTAGTTCGTAATGATGGAAGTGTTTGGATTTTAAAAATTTCTGGAGAAGCTGAACTTACAAAATTAGAGCCACAAAGTGATAATGTTTATTTTGAAAACAAAAACTATACAACAAAGCCTACAGCAGGTGTTACATCATATACAGCAGAAGTACTTGTAGGATTTGATATTAAAAACTTAAGTGTAAATCAAGCAATTTCAGCATCAAACTTTAAATCTGGTTTTACAGCAAAAGCATTTAAAGATGGAATAGAACTAACAGGAACAGAAAAAATATCAACAGGAACAATTATTGAACTATATAATAGCAAAGGAGAACTTGTTGAAGAATATACAGCATTAGTATATGGAGATGTAACAGGTTCTGGAAATCCAGGTTCAAAAGATGCACTAGCTATAGTAAAAAATAGAACTGGCAAAGTTGCAATTGAAGATGCACTAAATTTAGAAGCTGCAAGAGTAACAGAAAGTTCAAGACAAAAAGGTGGAATTCCAACATCTTCTGATGCACTAGCAATTATAAAAGCTAAACTTGGGAAATACACAATTAATGTTTAAAAATTCTAAAAAAGTATTTACAGATTATTAAAAAAGTGGTATAAATAAAAAGAAAGAAATTGTTCTTAAAAATAAAGTAATGGTGGGAAAGCAGCATAAAATGAGTAAACATATGAAAAAAGAAAGCCTAAGCATTGGAAAAACGTTAAAAGTAATTCTAATTGTAACCCTCATACTGACAGCTCTAATATCGATTGGTGCTATTGCTTATGCAAAAATTTCTGAAAAAACCGAAGAGAATAAAGTAAATCAAGTACCAAACATATTTGGAAAACAGCTTGACTTATTATTTCAGGTAATGGAACAAAATAAATTATCTACATTAAAAGTTATAGAAGTTAATATGCCAGAAAAAAAGGGAAACTACAATATCCTAGGCGAAATAGAAATTCCTAAAATTAATGTAAAAATGTACATTTTAGACAAAACTACAAATGACAGCTTAAACTTATCTGTTACTAGGTTTTGGGGAAATGGAATACATGAAGCAGGTAATTTTAGTATTATAGGCCACAATTATAAAGGCATGTTTAGAGACTTAAAAGAACTAGAAATAGGAGATACTTTTACGTTAGTCGATAGAACAGGTAGAATTTGTACATATGTAATTTACGATATCTATATAGTAGAACCAGATGATGTTTCTTGCATTGAAGATACATTACTTGGGCAAAGAGAAGTAACACTAATTACTTGTACTACAGGAGGAGAAAAAAGGCTTATTTTAAAAGCAAAAGAACAAAAATAATAATTATTAGGAGGAACAAAAATGAAAAAATTAATTAGCTTAATTTTAGTATTAGCATTAGTATTAAGCATGACAACAGTTGTTAATGCAGTTGTTGAAACAGCAGATCTTAAAGTATCTTTAGACAAAACTACAGCAAAAGTTGGAGACGAAGTTACAGTTACAGTAGACTGGAAAGAAGTAATGGAAGCAGTTGACTTAGAACTAGAATTTGATGAAGAAAAATTAGAATTTGTATCAGCTTCTTTACCTGAAGATTGGATAGCTACTGATAGAATTAAAAATGGTGTTGTACAAATTTCTTGGTTTTCAATGAATGGACAAGGAATAACAAACATTACTTACAAATTTAAAGTAATTGCAGAAGGAGATGCAACATTTACAACAGCAGAGGCTGTACTTGCTGATGCAAATGTTGAATCACCAGAAAACTACAATTATGGAACAGCAACACTTAAAATAAGCAATGCAACTGTTGAAGAACCAGATGCAGAAGAACCAGGTACAGACGAACCTACAACTGAACCAGAAAAACCAAACACAGACGAACCTACAACTGAACCAGAAAAACCAAACACAGACGAACCTACAACAGATACAGAAAAACCAAATACAGATACAAATAAACCAGCTACAGATACAACAGATGAAAAACCAACAACAATACCACAAGCTGGAGCTAACATAACACAATATGCAATTATTGCATTATCACTTGTAGCAATTATAACACTTGTAGCAATTATTGCTAAAGTAAGAAAAAAATAATTTAATATTTATATTAAAAAATAATTGATAGTTAAACTATCAATTATTTTTTTTAAAATTTAGTAATAAAATAATTATTTTCATAGTAAAAATTTTTTTAGTATGATATAATACAAATTAGTTTTAAGGGGATCCAAAAATTTTTAAGCCATTGAAATAAAATAAAACTAAAGTTAAAATATATTTATAGAAAAAGGATAAGTAAAATGAAAAATATAAAAGAACTATGGATAAAATATAGAAAATTTTTAATTGCACCACTAGGAGTAAGTTTAATATTATTCCTTTTATATTTTATAAAAGGAATATATCCATTTGGAGATATGACAATTGCAAATGCAGATATGGGACAATCCTACATGACCTTTTACCATTTTTTATATGATGTAGTTTATAATGGAAAAAACTTATTTTACGATTACAATTTAGGAATGGGGTCAAACATGTATGGAGGATTTATCATAGATGGTGTATTAAATCCTTTTACTTGGATAATATTAATAACTGGAAGAGAAAATATTGCTAATATGTTTTCTTTTGTTTTAATTCTTAAAATAGCTTTTATTGCTTTAACAGCTTTTATTTTATTTAACAAATTATTTAAAAAGAACCAGTATTATAATATAATTTTTGCAATGCTATATGCATTATCTGCCTATGTACTTATGTACAATACAAACATTATGTGGTTGGATGTTGTAGGACTATTTCCTTTATTTATATTGGCAACTAAGCATATGTTTGAAACGAATAAAATCTACTTATATTCTATTTGTTTAACACTTATGCTCTTATTTAATTATAATTTGTCATATATGGTTTTAATGTTTATTATTTTTATATTACCAATTTATATTAAACTAGCTTTACCAAAAGAAAAAAGGAAACAAGCAGTATACAATATTATAATAGGTACAGTCTTGTCTGCAGCTTTGTCTGCTTTTGCAATAATACCAGCATTTATTCAAACAATAACTTCTTATAGAATGTCTGGAAGTATAAACAACACAGTACAAAATACAAATATTTTATTTAAAATAGTAGTGTTTTTATTTTATTCATTGCCATTATATGGATTTATTAAATGGCTAAAATGCTATAAAGAAGATAAAACTAATATTAAAATAGTTTTAACTACTTTACTTTTTACAGTAGTTATTCCTATTATTTTTGAAAGAGTAAACTTATTATGGCACACAGGCAGTTACCAGTCTTTTCCTTATCGTTATGGATTTATACCTATTTTAATATTATATTTAGGAGCATTAAGATATTTTGCAAATTTTTATCAAAAAGAAAAAATAGTGCATAAATACCAAAAAATAATACTTGAAGTATTTGCTGTAATACTATTTATAATAACTATACTGGTGCAAATAAGTAATGCTATTTCCATTAATCAATCTATTCCAGCTTTTGAGCTTGAACTTAGAAACTTTATTATTATTTGCATTACTGCAATTTTAATGATTTTTGTTATAACAATTGTTCATAATATTGAAAACAGATTAATAAAAAATATTTTATTAACAGGAATTATTTCAATTGAAATTCTAATATATTCATATGCTTATATTGGAGTAGAACCTGCTTACCGTAATGGTAGAGAATGGTCAGATGAACCAATTTTTACTTCCTACGAAATTGCAAATTCATTTAATATAGAGGATTCTTTGTATAGAATAAAAGATTTAACAGGACTAACAAGCGAAAACTGCCCACTAGTATATAACATACCTTCTATGGCTACATTTTTACATATTATTAGTGATGAACAAGTTAAAAACGCAGAACAACTAGGCTATTCTCATAATAGAAAAAAAATAAATGGTTTAGGAGGAACTGTTTTTTCAGATGCTATCTATGGAGTAAAATATGTTTTAACAAAAAAAGATTTACCTAATGAAATTTATAAATATGTTTCTACAAGTGAAAGTGGTATTAAATTATATGAATATATAAATACATTACCACTAGCCTTTACATACCAAAACGAAATAATAGATATTCCAAAAGACTTAAGGGTTTTTGAAGTACAAAACTATGTTTACCAAAAATTATTTAATAAATCAGATTCCATTATAACAACACTTGATAATAACTCAATTACAACCCAACAGGAAGACAAAAACTATCAATATACTATAAAAATCAAAGATAGGTCAATTTTATATATGCATAAAGGAAATATTGCTCTTGACAATATTACTGTTAATGGAAGGAAAATAATTATGCCTGTGCTAGAAGACGAAGAAAATACAATTTATCCAATATCTAATAATAATGGAATATTAGACCTGGGAATTTATGAAAACGAAATAGTGACAATCTCAATGGAAAGAATAATAGGAGAGGACCTCAACGACTTACAATTTGGAATTTTAAATTTGGACAAATACTATAAAATGTTTCAACAAACATTTGAACCTATTGAAATAAAAGTTGAAAAAAATGAAGTCACAATTTCTGCAAATGTCGAAAAAGATAGTAAATTGTTTATACCAATCAATTACGATAAGGGTTGGCATGCAGTCGAAAATAATCCAGAAATAAAAAGAACATATAACAATTTTATTGGTATAGAACTAAAAGAAGGGAAAAACAATATAAAATTAAGGTTTGTGCCATATTTGTTTATAGAATCTACCATAATAACAGTAATTACCATAATTGCAATGATTATATGTTATTTTATAGGAAAAAAATTTGAAATACGAAATATATCTTGGTTAATGAATAGCTTCTTTATATTAGGAATTATAATTTATGCTGGAGCGTTATGGAAAGTATATATTGTAAGCATTATTGATACTTTTATTAGGTAAAAAAATAAAAGATTATAACATTTTAATAATATAGTAAAGTTTGAAAGGAAAATAAACTATTATGCATTTAAATAAAATGCTAAATAAATATAAAGTGCATATATTAATTTTAATAATTATAATACAAATTATAATTAGAATTTATGCTGGAAATTGCAAACAAAATTTATTTTGGGACGAGGCGCTTTCTTACGGTCTAATGAACTATAAAACTCTTTACATATCAACAAATGAAGACTTTTTTGATAATTGGCATAAAAATGACTATATGAAAGAGTATTTTGAAATTGATAAAGAAGAAACTCTAGATTTAAGACCTGTATATGAAAATCAGAAGAATGACGTACATCCTCCGCTATATTATTTATTACTAAGAATAGCTGCTACTTTTATACCAGATTCTTTTAGCAAATGGACAGGAATTATATTAAATATTATTATTTCTATATTATCAACACTTGTTCTATATAAAATTGCAAAACATATATTTAAAGACGAATTAATACCTTTACTAGCATGTTTTTTAATTATGACAACAATAGGAACAGTAGAGACTACTACATTTATTAGAATGTATGAACTATGTACATTAAATTTTCTACTATTAGCGTTGTGGCATATAACATATGCTGAAAAAGAAATAGATAAAAAATCAATGATTATTTTAATATTATGTGTTGTACCAGGTTTTTTAACACATTACTATTATGCAATTTTTGCAACAGGCTTAGGCCTCATATTTATATACCAAATAATTAAAAAGAAAGAAAAAGAAAAATTATTAAAATATATAATGTCAATTTTTATTGCTATTATATTATGTATTATAATTTTTCCTCCACTTATTTCACATCTGCTATTCTCATCACGAGGAAGAGAAGCTATTTACAATATTGAGTATATAAAAAATTTAGGAACTAACCTTGTTGAGCATTTAACTTTAATTACAACAGATACTTTTAATTTAAACATTTTTTATTATACAATAGTAATATTACTACTAACAATTTTATATTTTTACAAGAAAAATAAGAAAAAAGAAAAAATCATTTTTTTAGGTGATAGTAATAAATTACTTCTTATTTTATTTGCAACTTTATTTTATATAATAATTATAAGTAAAATAGCCCCATATGCTGAAATAAGGTATAGCATGCCAATTATACCTTTATTTATGATATGCACATTAGCAATTATATATAATATTTTAAAGAATAATAAATTTCTTTATTTAATTTTAATAATAATTACTATATTGAACACAGGAATTTCTTTTGCAAGAATGGATGATTTGTACTATAGTTATAAAAATGATAGTCAAGGCATGACAGAAATTAAAGATAAAAGACCTACAATTATTTTTATACAGAATATAGATAATGAATATTTACCAGCTAACTACTATTATATTCTTTATTTTTCAAAAGAATTTTATTATACTAAAAGCAAGATAAACTTAGCTAATTTATTAAATGAAGTAATCGAAGATGAAGTATATATTTTTATAAATGAGATGGACAAAAATAAAGACCAATATATTGAAGAGATACAAAACAATAAAAAATTTAACAATATAGATTTTAAATATAATATAAAAGACTATAAAGTATATCAGGCATACTAAAGGAGGATATTTAATTTGGAAAAATTAGTTTTAATTGATGGTAATAGCATTATTAATAGAGCTTTTTATGGAATTATGAGTAGCAAAACACTAATGACAAAAGACGGAGTTTATACTAATGGAATTTATGGATTTTTAGCAATTTATTTTAAAATTTTAGAAGACATTAATCCAGAATATGTTTCCATTGCTTTTGACTTAGCAGCACCAACAAAAAGACATGAACTATATAAGCAGTATAAGGGAACCAGAAAGCCTATGCCAGATGAACTAGCAGCCCAGCTACCTATATTAAAAGAAATTTTACGAGCAATGAACATTAATATTATTGAAAAAGAAGGATATGAAGCAGATGACATACTAGGAACTCTTGCAAAATTTGGTAAAAAACATAAACTGGATGTTACCATATTAACAGGAGATAGAGATTCATTCCAGCTAATTGAAGATGGAATCCAAGTAAGAATTCTTAGAACAAAAATGGGGAAAACAGATAGTCAAGACTATACTGTTGAAAAAATTAAAGAAGAATATGGAATTACTCCTAAAAAATTAATTGAAGTAAAAGGCCTTATGGGAGATGCATCAGACAATATTCCAGGAGTACCTGGAGTTGGAGAAAAAACGGCATTGGAATTAATAAAAAAATATTTATCAATAGATGAACTATACAAAAAAATAGAAAATAATAAAGATAATATAAAAGGAAAATTAAGAGAAAAATTAATAGAAAACAAAGAACTAGCATACTTATCTAAAACTTTAGGAACAATTAACACAGATGTGCCTATTCAAAAAAGTTTACAGGAAATGGAAAGAAGAAAATGGAATGACGAGTTAGTGTATAAACTTTTCGAAAGATTAGGATTTCAGCGTTTTATTGAAAGATTTAATTTAAATAAAAAAAATTCAAAAATACTAGAAGACTATGAAGTAGTATTATTAGAAAATAATAAAGAAATTGAAAATCTAAAAAACTCAATTATAAAAAATGAGAAAGCCTTTTATTATTTAGATAAAATTCCAAGTAAAAATTCTAATATAGTTTTAAAGCAAGCAAATGGAATTTACATATATATGTTAGAAGAAAATAAGGTATATTATATAAAAAACTTTGTACAATTAAAAGAAATTTTTGAAGATAAACAAATTTTAAAATGTAGTTATAAATTAAAAGAAGATTACTGCATTTTAAAACAAAATGAGATTTTAGCACAAAATATGATGTTTGATATTGAACTAGCAGCATATTTACTAAATTCTACTCTAAGCCAATATACAATTGAAAGCATTAGCAAAGAATATCTATATATTGATATTGAAAACAAAAAAACACAAGAAGAAAATATGCAAATGAATTTATTTTCTTCTTGTGAACCAGACGAAAAGATTGACCCCAAAAAAGCTCTTTATGCCTATAGTATTGGGAAGCTATACAGTATTCTTATAGAAGAAATGAAAAAAACTAAATGCTATTCACTATTTCTAGAAATAGAAATGCCACTTTTAGAAGTACTTGCTCAAATGCAATATACAGGTATTTATATAGATAAAGAAGAATTACTAAACTATGGGAAAGTACTACAAGAACAACTAAAACAATTGTCAAAAGAAATTTATAAAATGGCAGGAGAGGAATTTAATATAAATTCACCAAAGCAATTAGGAAATATACTTTTTGAAAAATTAAAATTGCCTGTGCAAAAAAAGAAAAAAACAGGATATTCAACAGATGTAGAGGTATTAGAAAAAATAAAAAACGAGCATCCAATTATAGAAAAACTCTTAGATTATAGACAAATAGCAAAATTAAATTCAACTTATGTAGAAGGACTAGTTCCATACATTAATCCACAAACAGGTAGAATTCATTCTCACTTTCACCAAACCGTTACAGCAACAGGAAGAATTAGCAGTACAGATCCAAATTTACAGAATATTCCAACCAGAATGGAATTAGGTAGACAATTAAGAAAGGTATTTAAAGCAGAAAAACCACATACATTATTTTTAGATGCAGATTATTCTCAGATAGAATTAAGGGTATTAGCACATATTTCACAAGATGCAGCAATGATTGAAGCTTTTAATAATAATGAGGACATTCATGCACAAGCAGCATCTAAAGTATTTGGAATACCGATTGAAGAAGTTACAAAAGAATTAAGAAGTAAAGCAAAAGCAGTTAATTTTGGAATTGTATATGGAATTAGTGATTTTGGACTAGCTGAACAGATAGGAAGTACTAAAAGAGAAGCAAAACAATATATTGAGCAATATTTAGAAAAATATAGTGGAATAAAACAGTTTATGACAGATATTATTGAACAAGCAAAATCAAAAGGGTATGTAGAAACTTTATATAAAAGAAGAAGATATGTTCCCGAACTAAAATCTAGCAATTATATGGTAAGACAATTTGGTGCAAGAGTTGCAATGAATACACCAATTCAGGGAACAGCAGCAGACATTATGAAAATAGCTATGATTAACATATACAAAGAATTAAAAGACAAAAACTTAAAATCAAAAATTGTTTTACAAGTCCATGACGAATTAATAATAGAAACATATGAAAACGAAAAAGAAACTGTAAAAAAGATTTTAAAAAAAGGTATGGAAAATGTTATAAAACTTAAAGTACCTTTACAAGTAGAAATAGAAGAGGGAAAAAATTGGTTTGAAGCCAAATAGGAGGTAATTATTATGAGTATTTTAGTTACAGGTGGGGCAGGATTTATAGGAAGCCATACAGCAGTAGAGCTACTAAATAGCCAAAAAGATATTGTAATTATTGATAATTTTTCTAATAGCAAACCAGACACAATAGAAGCAATAAAAAAAATAACTGGAAAAGATTTTAAATTTTATGAAATTAATTATTTAAACCAACATGAATTAGAAAGAGTATTTAAAGAAAATAATATAGAAGCGGTTTTAAATTTTGCCGGATATAAGGCAGTAGGAGAGTCTGTTGAAAAACCTATTGAATACTATATTAATAATGTTTCTGGTGCATTAATATTGCTAAACACTATGAGAAAATATGGGGTAAAAAAGTTTGTATTTAGTTCATCTGCTACTGTATATGGAGAACCAGAGAAGATTCCTATTACTGAAGATTGCAAAACAGGAGGAACAACAAATCCTTATGGAACAACAAAATTATTTATTGAACAAATTTTAAAAGATATTTATAAATCAGATAATACATGGGATATTGCAATATTGAGATATTTTAATCCAGTAGGTGCACATGAAACTGGATTAATTGGAGAAGAACCAAAAGGAAAACCTAATAATCTAATGCCATATATAGCTCGTGTAGCGGCCGGAATACTAGATGAATTATCTGTGTATGGAAATGATTATTCTACACCAGATGGAACTGGTATTAGAGATTACATACATGTTGTAGATTTAGCAAAAGGGCATATAAAGGCGCTGGAAAAGTTAGATAAAGAAAAAGCAGGACTATATATATATAATCTAGGAACTGGAGTTGGATATAGTGTATTAGATATGGTAAATGCATTTGAAAGAGCAACAGGAAAAAAAGTACCTTATAAAATTGTTCAAAGACGTGCAGGCGATATAGCTATGTGCTATGCAGATACTAATAAAGCAAAAAATGAACTAGGATGGGTGGCAGAAAAAACAATAGAAGATATGTGTAAAGATTCATGGAATTATATTGAAAAGAATAGATAAATATATTGAATTAGAGGCCACATTTTGTGACCTCCAATTTGTTTATATTTCAATTCTAGGAGAATACTTCTCAAGCCACATATTTACTTGGCAAAGATAAGCCATAAGCTGAGGTCCAGTCATAAGCTGACCAAACCACGGTCTATTAAAAGTACTACCATTAGTTTTTAATATTTCTAAAATATATTCTCTATTTAATAATTCATTGATTGGTGCATTTTTATTTTGCATAATTTTTTGTAACATTTCTTTAACAGTAGACAAATAAGTTGGATTATGTGTTTTGGGATAAGGACTTTTTTTCCTGTATACAACTTCTTCTGGTAATGAATCTTCCATAATATAACGTAATAATCCTTTCTCGCGACCTTTATATGCTTTCATCTCCCACGGAATATTCCATACATATTCTACTAATTTATAATCACAAAATGGAACTCGAACTTCTAATCCATTATACATAGACATTCTATCTGTTCTATCTAAAAGAGTTTGCATAAACCAATTTAAATTAAGATGAAAAATTTTTCTTTTTTCAGCTGTTTCAGGAGTATCAGATTCTAATATTTCAACTTCATCTAAACTTTCTTTATAACGAAAATCAATGTAATCTTTTAAACATATTTTTTTAGAGATACTATTGTTAAGCAACTTTTGCCTTTCTTCCAAAGCAAGAGACCATGGGAAAGTACTACTCTTTAAGGCATCTTCACGGAAAAACCAAGGATAACCTCCAAATATTTCGTCTGCACATTCACCAGACAAAGCAATTGTTGCATAAGGCTTTACTGCCTTACAAAATAGCAATAAAGAAGAATCTACATCTGCCATACCAGGAAAATCCCTTGCAACCATAGCATCTTCTAAAGCTTTTGCAAGTTCAGGTGTATCAATATAAATTGTATGATGATTTGTGCCGCAATAAATTAGTCATAATATCAATGTAATATTTATCTGAATTAGGTTGAAAATCGCTTTTTATAAAATTTTTATCGTTATCTACGTAATCAACTGAAAAAGTATTTAGTATATGTTGACTTGAATCTTGATAATATTTATCTGCATAAGCAGTTATAATACTTGAATCTAATCCACCAGATAAAAATGAACATAATGGAACATCGGAAATTAGCTGCCTTTCTATAGAGTCTTGTAGCAAATACTTTACTTTACTACAAGTTTCATTAAAACTATCTTTATGTGGTTTACTTTGCAATTTCCAATATCTTTTAACATGTAATCCGTCTTTATTATAAATAGCCATATGTGCAGGGCGGAGTTCTAAAATATTATCAAATACAGTTGTTCCTGGAGTGTGAGCAGGTCCGTAAACCAATTAATTCACTTATTCCTTGCTGAGAAATGCTTGTTGGAAAACTAGGGAATTTAAAGAAAGCTTTTACCTCTGACGAAAAAATAAAATTATTTTCTAAAATAGAATAATAAAATGGCTTTATTCCAAAATGATCTCGTGACATAAATAATTCTTTTTTTAGTTCATCCCAAATTGCAAAAGCAAAAACACCATTCAAATAATGGACAACATCATAGCCATAACAAATAAAAGCTTTGAGCAAAACTTCGGTATCAGAGTTTCCATCAAAATTAAATCCCTTTTCCAATAAAGTTTGCTGTAGATCTTTCTTATTATATAACTGACCATTATAACAAATAGTAAAAGTATTTTCCCCTAAATTAATAGACATTGATTGAGAATTATCACATATTTTAGTTGATTGCAAATGGTGGTATCCTATTAAAATATTTTCTTCTTCAAAATAACAATTTTCATTATAATTATTTTTAGAAAGAGTTTCAGTCATTTGCTTAATTATATTACTAAAAGATGAAATATTATCTTTTAAATTAACTATACCAACAAATCCACGCATAATATAAAACCTCCTTGTAAATTACTAAAAATATTATATGCAAAAAGAACATTTTACTTGACAAATATAAAAAATTCTTGTATACTTTATAAATGGTTAAGATTGCTAAAATAATAATATAGATAAATACTATTGCAAAACAAAAAGGGAGGGAAAAAAATGGCACAACCAAAAAGAAGATGGTCAAAAGCAAGGACAGGTTTAAAGAGATCTACTTGGAAATTAGAAAACCCAAATTTAGCAGAATGTAAACATTGCCACGAACCAGTAATGCAACATAGAGTTTGCCCTAATTGTGGATATTATAATGGAAAAGAAGTAATAGAAAAAAAATAGACCTAAAATATAAACACTAGACAAAAACATATGTCTAGTGTTTTTTTGTATTTTAGTTAATACAGCACATTTTTTTAAATCTATAAAATTTATAAAAAATATATATTTTTATAAAATCTTATGATATAATTTGTAAAAACAAAAAGTAGATAAAATTATTATGAAAGGATTTTTAAATCGATGGCAAAACCAATAGTAGCAATAATAGGTAGACCTAATGTGGGAAAGTCTACATTTTTTAATTATTTGGTTGGTCAAAGGGTTTCTATTGTAGAAGATACGCCTGGGGTTACAAGAGATAGAATATATGCAGATGTTTCTTGGCAAAACAGAAATTTTACTTTGATTGATACTGGTGGAATTGAACAAGATTCTAATGATGCTATTTCTTCTCAGATGAGAGAGCAAGCAAATATAGCAATGAAATTATCAGATGTTATTGTATTTTTAACAGACATAAAACAAGGAGTTACAGCGACAGACCAAGAAATTGCAGTAATGTTAAGAAAAACTAAAAAACCAATAATTTTAGTATGTAACAAAGCAGATTCTGTTGGAAAAACATCAAATGATATTTATGAATTTTATAATTTGGGATTAGGAGAAGTATATCCGGTTTCTAGTACCAATGCTTTAGGAATAGGAGATGTGCTAGAAGCAATTTGCCAAAAGTTACCTCAAAAAAGTAACGAAGAATATGAAGACGAAATTATAAAAGTAGCAGTTATACGGAAAACCAAATGTAGGAAAATCTTCACTAATTAACAAAATATTAGGTGAAAATAGAGTAATTGTTAGTGATGTTGCAGGAACTACAAGAGATGCAATAGATTCTTACTTTGAAAATGAACATGGTAAATATATTTTTATTGATACTGCTGGAGTTAGAAAAAAATCAAAAGTAAAAGAAAACATAGAAAAGTTTAGTATTATGAGAACTTTATTTGCAATAGAAAGAGCAGATGTATGTTTAATGCTTATAGATGCAATAGAAGGAGTAACAGATCAGGATGCAAAAATTGCAGGAGAAGCCCATGAGGCTGGAAAAGGAATTATTATTGTTGTTAATAAATGGGATGAAATAGACAAAGAAACGGGAACTTTAGAAAAACAAAAAAAAGAAATTTACCAAAAATTATCTTATTTAACATATGCTCCAATTATTTTTATTTCCGCTAAGACAGGACAAAGAGTAAACAAACTATTTCCATTAATTAATAATGTAGCAAATCAAAATGCAATGAGAATTTCTACTTCTATGTTAAATAATGTTATTAATGAGGCAATCGCAGTTGTACAACCACCTTCAGATAAAGGAAAACGTTTAAAAATATTTTATGCAACACAGGCAACAACAAAACCACCAACATTTGTTATTTTTGTTAATAATAAAGAACTTTTCCACTTTTCATATGAAAGATATTTAGTAAACAATTTAAGAAATAACTTTGGCTTAGAAGGAACACCTATTAGAGTAATTGTTAGAGAAAAAATAAAAGAAAAAAATATATAATATAGGAGGTAAAATAATATGATAATTGCATACATATTAAATGCAATAATTGCATACCTATTAGGTAGTATTAGTTTTTCCGTTATTTTTAGTAAAAAAATAGCAGGAGTTGATGTAAGAAAAGAAGGAAGCAAAAATGCTGGAACTACAAATGTACTAAGAACAGCAGGAAAAAAAGCGGCAGCTTTAACATTAATTTGTGATATTTTAAAGGGAGTAATAGCTATTTTAATAGGATATGCAATTAGTTTTATTACAGAAGATCTAAATGCAGCTTTATTGGTACAAATTGCAGGAATATTTGCTATTATAGGACATACATTTCCAGTATTTTTTAAATTTAAAGGTGGTAAGGGAATAGCAACAAGCTTAGGAATTCTACTATTAATTAACTATCAAATAGGTCTTATTTGTTTAGTTTTTTGGCTAATTATTGTAATATTTACTAAAATGGTATCACTTGGTTCTATTATGGCAGCAATTTTATTCCCAGTACTTACAATTTTTATTACACAAAATTATTTAGTAGAAGGGAACTACATTTTATTTGGAATAATTGTGGCTGCATTTGTTGTATTTAATCACAGAAGTAATGTAAAAAGAATATTAGAAGGAAATGAAAATAAATTATCTTTTAAAAAAGTAAAATAATTTGGGTTTTAGATAAAAAAGGAAGGAATAACTTATGAAAAAAATTGGAATAATAGGTAGTGGAAGTTGGGGAGTAGCACTTGCAATACATCTAGCCAAAATGGGTCATAAAATAATGTTATGGTCTTATTCAGAAGAAGAAAAAAATTTTATTAATTATTACAAAAAGTGTAAATTTTTACCTAATGTGCAAATACCAGAAAATGTTACATGTACATTAAACTATGAAGAAGCAATACTTGAAAGTAATATTATACTACATGTAACACCATCTAAATTTGTAAGAAGCACTATTTCAGAATACAAACAGTTTATTTCCAACCAACCAGTAATTATGTGTTCAAAGGGATTTGAATCTAATACATTAAAAACACTTACAGAAGTTTTAACAGAAGAAATTCCTAATACTAAAATAGGTGTTTTATCTGGACCTAGCCATGCAGAAGAAGTTTCAATAGGAGTTCCTACTGCTCTTGTTATAGCTTCGAAATGCAATCAAATCCAAGAGGAAATAATTGATTTGTTTATGAACGAAAATTTAAGAATATATACTTCTAGTGATGTTAGAGGAGTTGAACTAGGAGGAGCTCTTAAAAATATTATTGCTTTTTGCGCTGGAATTGCAGCAGGATTAGGACTAGGGGATAATTCATTTGCAGCTTTAATTACAAGAGGGTTAGTAGAAATTAAAAGATTAGGAATTGCCATGGGAGGACAAATTGATACCTTTTATGGACTAACAGGGTTAGGAGATTTAATTGTAACATGTTTAAGCCAGCATAGTAGAAATAGAAATGCAGGATTTCTAATAGGAAAAGGTAATAGTATTTCCTATGTAAAAGAAAAAATTGGAATGACAATTGAAAGTATTGATAATATAGATGTGGCAAAAAAGCTATCTGATAAATATAAAATAGAAATGCCAATTGTTAATACAGTATATGATGTATTAAACAATCATCTTGACCCAGAAAGAGCTGTTAAAATATTAATGACAAGAACAGCTAAAAATGAATAATTATAAATATGCTTACAAAATGTATGTAAAGGAGAACGTGATAAAATGGATTTTTTTGATAAATTAGGCCAAAAATTTTCAGAAACTTATAATACAGCATCTGAAAAAACAAGTAAATTAGCAAGAGAAACAAAACTAAAAATGTTAATTTCAGAAACAAAGGATACTCAAAAACAATTATTTGAAAAATTAGGACAAGAATTTTACAAAAAATATTTAAACAAACGAGACTCTGATGTTGCAATAGAATTTATTGAAAATTTTAAAGAAATTGATAAAACTAATTTACAAATTAAAGATTACGAAAATGAAATATTAACGTTAAAAGGATTACGTCCTTGTCCAAAATGTGGAAAACCATTGAATGCAAATTTTGAGTTTTGCCCTAACTGCGGATATAAACAACAAGAGGAGCAATAAAAGCAGTTATATATAAGTAAATAATTTATTAGAAAAAATAGATTATATGAATATAATCTATTTTTTCTAATAAGGAAATCTTTCATAAAGATAACGGATAACTTTGTCTGCATTATTTTCTGTTATATTAATAAAAAGACCTTTATCAATACTAACCCACATAGTAATATCAAATTTTTCATTATTTTCTATAAAAACTCCAATCATATCTGCCATTTCAATAGGATTATTATAACTTTTTTTCCACTCTAAATTATTTTTTAAAGTAATTTTTTTGCATAAAAATTTTTCTAAAAAATAAGAAATTTCTTTTTCTTTCATACTATACAAACTAATTGTAGTATCCAAATTTATCTCCTTTTCGACTAAAAATAATATAATTATATTATAAAAAATAAAAAAAATTCTATACAAAATAATTTTGGTAATTTTAATTCATAAATTATGAAGTTTTGTAAATACTAATTATAACAAAATTATTATAAAACAAAGAAGACATATTTATTATTTTATAGCTTGAGAACAGGAGTTTAAATGAAAAATTTAAAAACATGTTTTATTATATTAATAGAAGCATATTTGCTAACTTTTTTAACTGGATGTAATAATACAAATGATAACGGACTACTAAAAGACAAAGCTAAAAGTGAAATTGAATACTTAAGTGCGAACTTTATAGATATTTTAAACAGTCTAAATAATATTACTTTTGAAAAATTTGATGTAGTAGCAGAAAATCCAAATTTATCAGAAGAAATAGAATCAAAACAAAAAGAGACAACAAGCCAGTCAACAGGAGGAGAGCAACAATCTGAAAATCAAATCTCAGGAAATAATAACAAAGAAAACCAAAATCAAAATGAAAATAAGGAAAGCCAATCAAATGGAAATAGTAACATAGTTACTACTCAAATGGCACCGAACACAATATTAAATCCAACAAAGACGGAAATTGACTGGACTAGCATTAAAACAGACATAGAAAATTTACATGAAACATGGAATATAATAATATTAGATCTATATAAATTAAACGTAAACAATGAAAATATAAGATCTTTTAGTAATGACTTAGATAAAGCAACCACTTATATAAAAAATGAGGATAAATCTAATAGTATCTTATCAATTGCTAAATTATACTCATATTTGCCAACATATATAGAAAATATTTCTACAGATAATGCAACTAAAAATATTTTTTTAATTAAAAGCTATATTATTAATTCTTATTCAATTTTAGACAAACGGAAATTGGAACGATATTACTAAAGAAGTAGACAAAGCTTTAACAGTCTTTCAAAACATAATAACCGATGTAGAATTTATAAGTAAAAATTCTAATAAAGTTAATAAAACATATGTTTCTTTAAATGAACTGAAAAATTCTATAAATAGCAAAGATAGGGAAGTGTTTTTAATTAAATATATTAATACATTAGAAGAGCTAAATGAATTATAACTATTGTATTTTAAAATAAAATAATATATAATAAAAATATAAGTAAATTGAATGGTCGCGGATATAGTATAATGCTATATATGAGGAAAGTCCGGGCTCCACAGAGCAATGGTGCTGGGTAACTCCCAGTGAGGGAAACCTTAAGGAAAGTGCAACAGAAAATAACAGCCAAAATATTGGCAAGGGTGAAAATGTGAGGTAAGAGCTCACAATAAATATGGTGACATATTTATCGTGTAAACCCCATCTGGAGAAACATCTTTAAATAGAAGCTACAAACTGCTCGTTTGCTTCTGATAGGTGGATTGAGGAATATAGAGATATATTCCCTAGATAAATGACCATTCTAGACAGAACCCGGCTTACAGATTTACTTATATATAAAAAAAGGAAATTAGAGATTTATACTTTAATTTCCTTTTTTCAATATTTTTTATAGCAATCGACAGATTTAATTGATTAATACTTGAAAAGAAATTAAAGTTATGTTAAAGTTAATTTATAAAAATATTAATTACAAAAAACAAACTAAAATTTATACAAAAAAGGGGAACAAATATGAAAAAATTAGAAATAATTATTATTACTGTATTTGCAATAATTTTTTTATTATTAGCATTAATGGTTGGTGTAGAAATAGGAAAGTCATTTATAAATAAAGAAATAATTAATAATAATATCCATATTAGTGAGAACTTAACAAATTTAAGTAATACACAAAACACTACTGTTTTTGATAATAAAAATGAACAAAATGAGGAAATTGTTTCTATAGCATATTACAAAAAATATAATGATGAATATATATATAAAGTTCCTAAAATTAATATAGATAATAGTAATGTAAAAAAAATAAATGATGAAATTATGGAATATTGTATGGAATTTATTAACAAATCTGAAGAATATGCAAAGCATGCAAAAATTTTAACAAGTGAAGGATATGAAGAACCATCTTTCGAGTATTATATAGACTATGAATACTATATTAATAATATGAGAGAATATGAAGTTAATGAACATAGAATTGTAAATGTTAAATTAGAAAAAAAATGTCTTTCTTTAGTAATATATGTTACTCACTATGCTGGTTTTCGTATGCATAAAACATTTAATATTGATATAAATACTGGTAATACGATTAGTAATGAAGAACTTATATTAAGTAATTTTCCATATGATGATGGAGAAATGTTTGAAAAAATATTAAGAGAATACTATACTACTATTGTTAAATTAAATTTTTATACGATAATACCAACAGATCCTCCTGCTAGTCAATATATGGATAAATCAATAGAAGCGAGTATAGCACAAGAAAATTGTAATAGAGAATTACCTATGTTTTTGGATGAAAATGGGATTTTATGTGTTTGTAGTTTAGTATATGGATGGGCTGGTTCACGGTAAATTAACTGGAATTGTAAAAGTAAACAATCTTAATGGAGGATGGTCAGTATATTAATTTTTTTATATCTTCTTCAATATTTGCTATATATATGCTTGGCTTATTACTAATAGGATGAGCAAATTTAATTTTATATGCATGTAATGCTTGCCTCTGTATAAATGCAGAGGCTTTTCCGTACAATGTATCTCCTACAATAGGATGACCTATATATTTAGAATGTACTCTTATTTGATGTGTTCTACCAGTTTCTAATAAAAATTCTACTAAACTATAATCTTTGAATTCCTTTAATACTTTATAGTGTGTAATTGCTTTGTCTCCGTCAGGGGATATACACCTTTCAATAATGCTATTTTGCTTTCTTGCAATAGGGGCATTGATTATCCCTTGTTTTTCTTTTAAAAGTCCATCTAGTATAGCAACATACCACTTTTGAAAACTATGATTTTTCATTTGTTGAATAAAACATTCTTGTATATATTCATTTTTGGCAAATACAACAAGACCAGAAGTATCTTTATCTAGTCGATTAACAGGTCTTATTTTTTTATTTAATCCAATTGTTTGAAAATAATATTTTACTCCATTAGATAAACTTGTTTCATAATGTCTACAAGATGGATGTATTGCAATTCCAGCAGGTTTATTAAGAATAATGTAGGCATCATCTTCTGCAATAATATTTAAATCCATTTTAGTGGGAACAATATTGTCATTTTCTTCATTGTAATCTAAATTTACAGTAATAGTATCATTTAAAGACAATATATAATCCATATACACATTTTTTCCATTACAAAAGACAGCATTTTTATTTTTTAGCTTAACTAATAATCTATTAGAAAAATAATGCTGCTTTAAAAAAGTTTTTAAAGTTATATTTTTATTTTGCACTTTATAATTTAAAATCATATTAATTTCCAATAAAAAAATAAATCATTATTATAAACAAATACGTCATTGGTGCGAATAGTGGGAGTCGAACCCACACGCAAAATGCACACGCCCCTCAAACGTGCCTGTCTGCCAGTTCCAGCATATTCGCAAAAATATAGTAAAATTATACTAAAAATAGAAAACAAAAGCAAGAAATGTTAAGTAATTTTTTAAAAGATGTTGTATTTTTAGCTAAAACTTTATATAATAATAATCATTAAAAAGGAGGAGAAAAAAATGTCATTTATAGATGATGTAAAACAAAGAGCAAGAACCAACATAAAAACAATTGCTCTACCAGAAGCAACAGATAAAAGAGTATTAGAGGCTGCAAATAAAATAACAAGAGAGGGATTTGCAAAAGTTATTTTAATTGGCAATAAAATTTTAATCGAAAAAAAAGCAAAAGAACATAATATTTCTATTGAAGGAATTTCTATAGTTAATCCTATAGAGTCAGCTAAATATGAAGAATATGCAAATACATTATATGAATTAAGAAAAGCTAAGGGAATGACAGAAGAACAAGCACATGAATTAATGAAAGATGAAACACATTTTGGAATGATGATGGTAAAAATGGGTGCTTGTGATGGACTAGTTTCTGGAGCAATACATTCCAGTTCAGATACATTAAGACCTGCACTTCAAATATTAAAAACTGCACCAGACACAAAATTAGTTTCAGCATTTTTCTTAATGGTAATTCCAAATTGCGAATATGGGGAAAATGGTGTATTTGTTTTTTCTGATTGTGGATTAAACCAAAGCCCAAATAGTGATGAATTGGCGGAAATAGCAATTTCTTCAAGTAAAAGTTTTGAACAACTAGTTGGCAAAACTCCAAAAGTAGCTATGCTTTCTTACTCAACGTATGGAAGTGCTAAGTCTGAATTAGTAGATAAAGTACAGGATGCAACTAAACTTGTAAAAGAAAAGGCTCCAAAACTATTAGTAGATGGAGAATTACAATTAGATGCCGCTATTATTCCAGAAGTAGCAGCCTCTAAAGCAAAAGAAAGTAATGTTGCAGGAAAGGCAAATATACTAATATTTCCAGATTTAAATGCAGGAAATATTGGATATAAATTAGTACAAAGACTAGCAAAAGCAGAAGCATATGGTCCACTATGCCAAGGAATTGCAAAACCAGTAAATGATCTATCAAGAGGCTGTTCTGCTGATGATATTGTCGGTGTTGTGGCAATAACAGCAGTTCAGGCACAAAGTCAATAAGATTAGAAAAAAAGGAGATTAAATTATGAAAATTTTAGTTATCAATTGTGGAAGTTCATCTGTAAAATATCAATTAATGAATATGGAAGATGAATCAGTAATGGCAAAAGGAAATTATGAAAGAATTGGAATGGAAGGTTCTTTTTTAACACATAAGGTAAATGGAGAAAAGTTCAAATATGAAAAAGAAGCAAAGACACATGAAAAAGCAATTCGCTTTATCATGCAACAATTAATAGACAAAGAACATGGCGTAATTAAATCACTTGACGAAATTAATGCAATTGGACATAGAATTGTACATGGTGGAGAAAAGTTTACACAATCTGTTGTTGTAACAGATGAGGTAATAAAAGGAATTGAAGATGCAATTAAATTTGCACCACTTCATAATCCCGGACATTTGCAAGGAATTTTCGCATGCCAAAAAGAATTACCAGGCAAACCAAATGTAACAGTATTTGATACTGCGTTTCACCAAACAATGCCTAAAGAACACTATTTATATCCAATTCCATACAAATATTATGAAAAATACGGGATTCGTAAATATGGAGCACATGGAACTTCGCATAAATATGTATCTGTTAGAATTGCAGAACTATTAGGAAAAAAACCAGAAGAACTAAAAATTATAAATTGCCATATTGGACAAGGAGCAAGTCTTTGTGCTATTGAATATGGAAAATGCATTGATACTAGCATGGGACTAACGCCACTTGGTGGAATTGCTATGGGAAGTAGAAGTGGAGACTTAGACCCATCTGTTGTTACTTATATTATGGAACAAGAAAATATTTCACCAGCAGAAATGAACCGTATTTTAAATAAAGAATCTGGCCTACTTGGAATGTCTGGAATTTCAGCAGATAATCGAGATATTTTGGAAGAAGCTCAAAAAGGAAATGAAAGAGCAAAACTTGCTATAAAAGAATACTGCTATATTATTGCACAGTATATTGGAAGATATGCGGCAGCAATGAATGGAGTAGATGTTATTACATTTGCAGGAGGAGTAGGAGAAAGAGGACCAGATGAAAGAAAAGAAATTTGTAGTTACTTAGGTTTTATGGGAGTGGAGCTAGACAAAGAAGCCAATAACGTAAAGGCTGTTGAAAAAGAAATTTCAAAAACAAATTCAAAGGTAAAAGTCTGGATTGTTCCAACAGAAGAAGAATTAATGATTGCTAGAGAAACATTACAACTTGTAAAGTAGTACAACAAATATTAAATATGAAGATTTTTTAAAATAATTTATATAATACTAGCTAGGAATAAAATTCTAGGAGGTAATTAATGAAAATACTAGTTTTAAATTGTGGTAGTTCATCTTTAAAATATCAGTTAATAGATATGGATGCAAAATCAGTATTAGCAAAAGGGAATTATGAAAGAATTGGAGAAAAGGAAGCATTTTTAACACATAAAGTAAATAAAGAAAAATATATTATAAAACAAGCTGTTATGGCACACGACGAAGCACTAGAAATTATATTACAACAATTGTTACATAAAGAATATGGAGTAATTACTTCTTTAAAAGAAGTTGGAGCAATAGGACATAGAATTGTGCATGGAGGAGAAATCTTTAAAGGCTCATGTATAGTTAATGATGACGTTATAGAAAAAATTGCACAATGTGGCGAATTTGCACCGCTTCACAATCCAGCAGCAGTATTGGGAATTAAAGCATGTAAAAAAATCATGCCAAAAGTTCCAATGGTTACGGTATTTGATACAGCATTTCACCAAACAATGCCTAAAACAAGTTACATATATCCTATTCCATATGAATATTATGAAAAATACAAAGTACGTAAATATGGAGCACATGGAACTTCTCATGACTATGTATCAGCAAGAGTTGCAGAAATAATGAATAAAAAAAGGCAAGATTTAAAGATTGTAACATGCCATTTAGGGCAAGGAGCAAGTATATGCGCAATAAAAAATGGAAAATCAATTGACACATCTATGGGACTAACCCCACTTGGAGGAATAGCAATGGTAACAAGGTCTGGTGATTTAGATCCATCTGTTGTTACTTATATAATGGAAAAAACAGGACTAGAACCAAACAAAATGAATTCAATTTTAAATAAAAAGTCAGGCTTAGCAGCTATTTGTAATATGGCGCCAGATTTTAGAGAAATTGAGGAAAAGTCATATAATAATAAAGATGCTAAAGTTGCTATTGATATTTTTACTAGTACAATTGCACAATATATTGCCAGATATGCAGTAAAACTTAATGGTATTGATGTAATAGTATTTACAGGTGGAATTGGAGAAAATCAAATTAATGTAAGAAAATCAGTCTGTGAGCAATTATCTTTTATGGGATTAGAGGTTGATGATGAAAAAAATAACTCAAAAGGAGAAGAAACAGAAATTTCAACACCAGCTTCAAAAATAAAAGTTTATATTATTCCAACAGATGAAGAAATGATGATAGCTAATGAAACAATTAGACTTGTAAAACAATAGGAGTAATAGCACAAATTTTTTGTTTTACTTAAAATAAAGGAGTGAAAATTATGTTCATTGAAATTTTAAAAAAATATGAAAAAAAATCTATATTTATTTACATTTTAATGATTCTATTATCTATTTTATTAATGTTTCAGCCACTAAAATTAATAAAACTCATTATTTATCTATTTGGAGGAATTACTATTATAGATGGTATATTACATATAGTATCATATTTTCAAACAAAAGATGAATTAAGACTTATGAATTTTGAATTAGTAGAAGGACTATTAGAAATTATATCTGGAACAGTTACAATTATGGCTTCTGAATATTTAATTGCAATTTTTCCAATTATTATAGGAATCTGGATGATTATAAAAAGTATTATTAAATTTCAGCTGGGATTTAATTTTAGAACAGTAGAAAATAGTAAATGGTTAAATGTAGTTATTATGTCTATATTGACATTTATTTTAGGCTTAATTGTATTATTTAATCCTTTTGCTTCAGCAATTGTTGCAACTGCAACTTTAGGTATTATATTATTAATATATAGTATATTAAACTTGTGTGAAGCTATATATATTAACTTAAAATTTAAAGAATAACAATTATAAAAAAATGCTAAGAAAATGTATTATTAAAACAACACTTCACTTAACATAATCTCATAATATATATAAGTATATATAGAAGGGAGGAGTTTAAGTGATTTTTAACGAACTAAAGGTTGGCTTTGCGTTAACAGGGTCTTTTTGTACATTTGAAAACGTCCTTACTATTATGAAAGACATAGTAAAAAAAGGAGCAGAAGTTTTCCCAATTATGTCTTTTAATGCTTACAATCTTGACACAAGGTTTGGAAAAGCAAATAATTTCGTTAAAGAAATAGAAAACATTACAGGAAAGCAAATCATCCATACAATACAAGAAGCAGAACCAATTGGACCTAAAAAATTAATAGATATATTAGTTATTATTCCATGTTCAGGAAATACAATAGCAAAGCTTGCAAATGATATAACAGATACTCCTGTAACAATGGCTGCAAAATCAAATCTTAGAAATGGAAATAGTGTTGTTATTGGAGTATCTACTAATAATGGACTAGGAAATAATGCTGTTAATATAGGAAGACTATTAAATTCAAAAAATATATATTTTGTACCATTTAGACAAGATAATCCAATTACCAAACCAAACTCGCTTATATTTAATAAGAATCAAGTTATAAAAACTATAGAAAAAGCTTTAAATAAAGAGCAAATACAGCCAATTTTACTATAATTTTTATATTCTGTTTACAAAATATTGTAAACAGAATAGTTTATTTTTAAAGTAATATGGGGGAAATATGAAGGAAAAAATAATAGAATTTGTAGACAAAGAAAAAAGAAAACTTTGCTTTTTTACAGTTATAGCTTCTATGCTTATTCATTTCCAATTATATGCATTAATGATAACAGGGCCAGATACACTAATAAATAGTATGTATCATCAAGCAGATATTTGGGAAGCAATGCTATTAAGATTTGGACTTGACTTTGTACAAATGCTTAAGGGAAACATTGTTTCACCAATATTGGCAACTCTTATAAGTAGTATATTTTTAGGTATTAGTGTAATTCTTGTAATAGATATACTAGAAATAAAAAACAAATTTTTAAAATATCTTATTGCATTAGTTTTTACGGTGGCTCCAAACATATCTGCAACTTTATCATTTTTCTATTGCTCAGATGCATATATGCTGGGGATGCTTTTAGCAATTATTCCTGTACTTATAATAAGAAAATCTAAAAATAAGAATTTTCCGATTTTAGTTGGTGGATTATTAATAGCATTAGCTATGGGGATGTACCAAACATATTTATCAGTAACAATGGTTTTATGCATAGCAACTTTAATAATAGACATTTTAAATAAAAAAGAAACAAAAGAAATATTTATTAGTTTATTCAAATATATGACTATGGGAATAATAGGAATAATATTATTTTATTTAATATCATATATAACTATAATACTTAAAAATTTACAAGTAAGTGCATACAATGGAGCAGATTCTATAGGATTTGCAACTCTATTAAATATATTTAATTTATTACCAGAATCCTACCAGAGCTTCTTTAATTATTTCTTTAATGATAAAATACTTCCAAATACGATCTGGAACACAAACTTATTTTATATTGTTATATTTTCAGTAGCATTAATTTCAATATTATATATTATAATAAAAGAAAAAATATATAAAAATATTGTTAATATAATTTTAATATGCATTTTTATAATAATATCACCAGTATGTTTTGGAATTATAGAAATAATTGTTCCAGATGTAAATATTCATATTCTTATGGCTTGCTCAATGATCTACATAATTCCAATATTTTTAAAGATAATAGAAATGTTACCTAAGACCAAAAAAACTTGGATTCTTAAATACTTTATTATTGTTTGTACTATAGGAATAACTTGGAACTATACTTGGCAGGATAATGCATCTTATATTGCTATAAAATCTATGCAAAACCAAGCAGAATCAACAGTTTTAAAATTAGTAACACGAATAGAGCAACTAGAAGGTTATAACCCACAAATGCCAGTATTATTTTTGGGAGGACTAGAAAACAATTCTTATTTAAGTAGAAAGAATACACAAATAGAGGCAAAAAAATTATTTGATAGAACCTGGGGATTTATAGCAAATAACTCAACAATATGGTGGGGAAATTTAGACAGTTGGAGGAAGATTTTATATGAATATATAGGAGTAAATATGAATTTGGTTAGTGAATGGGAATGTACAGATATATTTAATACAGAAGAATATAAAAATATGAAATACTATCCAGAAAAAGGTAGTATAAAAATAATAAATAATACAGTAGTAGTAAAATTAAGCGATTAAAAATAAAATTACTCTAATATAGAGTAATTTTATTTTTAGTATATACTAAAAATTTGCTAAAGGATTTTTCTCAACTGCTTCACGGATCTGCTCATTATCTACATGAGTATAAATTTCTGTTGTAGCAATGCTTTCATGACCGAGCAACTCTTGCAATGCTCTAATATCTACATTTCCGTACTTATACATTAATGTAGCAGCAGTATGGCGCAATTTGTGTACAGAATACTTATTTTGATCAATTCCTGCTAAACGTAATTCTTCTTTTACAATATATTGAACTGTTCTATTACTAATTCTTTCTTTTCGCTCACTTAAAAATAAAGCATCTTTAGATGTTGCTTTTATACCATCTTTTGGCCTAATGGCTAAATATTGCTTAATTGCTTTTACACAAGAATTATTCAAATAAATTGTACGCTCTTTGTTTCCTTTTCCAATAACATTTAACTTATTATTTGAAAAATCAATATCTTTTATATTTATATTAACTAATTCAGATAAACGCATACCACAATTTAAAAATAAGGTTATTATAGCATAATTTCTTTCATGATTGTCGTGATTACCATGATTATTATAAGAAAAAGTAGTTTCTAAAAGTTCTTGACTTTGTTCTAAAGTAAGATATTTAGGTAATCTTTTTTCTAACTTAGGACTTTCTAAATCTTGAGCAGGATTATTTGGAATTTTTTTTGTTTTATTGCATAAATAATAGAAAAATACGCGAATACTTGCTGTTTTGCGTGCCAAAGTTGCAGGCTTACTTCTATATTCATTTTTTAAATAAGCAAGAAATGAATGAATATTTTCTAATGTAATTTTTTCGACAATAGAAATATCCATATCTTTAATTATGATATCTTTTATAGTTTGAGAATTTTTTAGTTTAACAACACCAAATTCGTATTGAATAAATTTAAGGAAATGTGCAATATCATAATTATATTCTTTTATTGTATTTGTAGATTTGTTTAAAATAGTAGAAGAATAATCTAAGAAATCATTCAAAAAATATGGATTTTCATCTCTACATATCATAATAATCACCTTTAATATTATACATTAAAATTTTAAAATATGGAATAGAAGGAAAAAATAAAAGAAAGAATTTTTTATAAAGGGTTTATAATTATTAATTTAGATATGATATAATCATAAAAATTAATTGAAACTTTTTTTATAGTTACTGTTCTATATATATGAAAGCAGGTAAAAATGGAGAGAGATTTAGATAAAAAATTATATAATGATTATTTAAATGGAGAAAAACAGGCATTTGAGTTTTTATATAATAAGTATAAAAACCGAATTGAATATTTTATTTTTAATATTATAAAAGATTATCAAAAAGCAGAAGACATAGCTCAAGAAACTTTTATATATGTTATGCAAAATAAAATAAGAAAAGAAATTTCTTTTAAATACTACATATATCTAGTAGCTAAAAGCAAAGCATATAATTATATAAATGTTGAAAAACGAAGAAATGAAATAAATGAGCAATATGTTTTTAGCGAAAACGAAAAAGTAGGGGAAGACGTATTAGAACTTATAATAAAGGAAGAAAATAAAAAGGAATTACTAAAAAGTATTGAAAAATTAGATGAGAAATATAAAAATGCTGTGTATTTAGTTAATATAGAAAATTTATCTTATAAAGAAACATCAAAAATACTAGGACAAACTCTCCAAAATACCAAAACACTAGTTCATAGAGGCAAAAAACAATTAAAGAAAATTATAATAAAGGAAGGATTTGAAGAGATGAATAAAACAATAAAAATATTTATAATTGTAATATGTAGTGGATTAATACTATCTGGAGTAGTATATGCGGGAATAACTATATACAATAACTATATAAAGAACAATACTAATCATAATATAACAATTAATCCTACTTACAAAACTACATTAGGTGAAAATACAATAAATAATTTATGGATTGGGACTCTAGACTTAGCTTGGAAAGAACTAGAAGGTAAATTAGGACTAGATAAAATTGAAATTGAAGGTGAAAATCCACAAATTATAAATGACTTAAATGCAAGTACATTTTCTAAAGAAATGCTAGATTCAAATGACTATAAAATAAATATAGAAAGAACATTTACAAATGGATACAAAATAGATACAACACTTAATAAGGAGTTAAACTTTTTAGTACCATTTGACAATTTTAGCAATGATTATACTAATTTGACTTTTGGAAATAGTGAGGATTATATAAAATATTTTGGAATAAACAATGCGAGCAAAGAGGAATTAAATAAAAATATCGAAATTTTATTTTATAATAAAATTGATGAAAATAATTTGCATAGTAATGACTTTGCAATAAAACTAAAAACGAAAGAAAAAGATGAAATAATCCTTTATAGGACAGACGATAAGAAAACTTTTAATGAATACTATAAGGATATTGAGAATAAAACTAAAGAATATACAGGAAATAGAGAATTTTCTGAAAGTGATGAACTAAGAGTACCATATGTACGAGTAAATGGAATGATTTTTTATAATGAATTATATGACAAGAAGATAAAAAATAGCAATGGACTATATATTTATGATGTTGTCCAAAATGTTAATTTTTCTTTAAACGAAAGAGGATGTAATTTGTCAAGTAAGGCCTCAATGGTTACAGAATATATGGGTATTGGTTCTGACACAAAGTTTTGTTATTTTAATAATTCTTTTATAATATTTATGAAAGAAGAAAATTCAACAGAGCCTTACTTTGCATTAAAAGTTGACAATAGTGACATACTAGAAAAAGTTGAAGAAACAGATGAACCAAAAATACTAGATTATACAATGATGGCAGACAGTGATAGATATAAGGTAATTGATGGAGAGTATAAATTTTTTGAAGATGAAAAATATGAATATTACTATCCAACTCAAAAAACAAAATTAGTTAATGTATGGTTTAAGAATGGAGACTGGATGACAGTAGAAGATGCTCTAAAAGAAGGAAAAATAACAATAGATTTATTAGACAAGTATGAAGTAGAATATTTTAAAAGAGAAAAATAAATTATTTTAAAGTAAAATTATAAAATGTTTGCCAGTACTATTTCATAAAGTTCTAACAAAAATGTAGATATAATAAAAAATATTTAAACTTTAAAAGAAGTCCCTATTTTTAGGAACTTCTTTTATTAGACTAAAACAATTATCATAATATTTTCGAGTAAATATAAGATTACTAATTAAACCAAAAATTTTTTAATGGCAATTCATATAAAACTTTTTTTGTGCTAATTTTTCATGAACACCATTTAACGCTTCACCAAAACGTTGAAAATGAACAACTTCTCTTTCACGTAAGAAACGAAGAGGATCAATAACGTCTGGGTCATCTCTACATAAATCGATTAGCTTTTCGTAGGTAGCTCTTGCCTTTTGCTCGGATAAAGGTATTAAAGTGCAAGCGATTTGAGTTTTAAAATTAAAGTGTACTTGCTACACTTTCAATATTATTTCTATTTCTTGATTTTTACTTATTGTAATTTTTTTAATCAACTTTTTTAATATTGTATTATCAAAGTTTTTACAGTTTTCAAAACCTATAATTAGCTTATCTACATCATTGCAAGTTTCAAATGTATTTTTAGAACTTTCTAACCTATTTAATTTATCTTTTAGTTCAACTATCTTTTGTTTGTAATCATTATATTCTTTTAAAAATATTTCTTCTGTAATTATGCCTTCAACTTTTTTAGAATATAATATTTTAAAGTTTGACTCTTGCTTTGAAATTTCATTTTTTATTTTTTTATAATTATTCAAATCTACATTTTGTCTTTCTTTATATTCTTGAACATCTTTTGAATATTTACCAAGTTGTAATTTTTTTAAATGTTCAGATACTTTATTTAAGACTATCTCATTTAAATCTTTTTCCATTATTTTATTAAATACATTACAAACTTCTTTATGTCTATAATGTTCAGTACAAATAAAATATCCCAACTCATTTTTTTTACCAGTTATTTTTCCTTTATTATCAATTCTCATTGGATTTGCATTTTTATATGTCATTCTTCTTCCACAATGTTTACAATAAACTAAATCTTTTAATAAATATAAGTAAGTTTTAAAGTCTTTTTTCGTTCTATTTCCTTTAATTTGTTGTACCATATCATATTCTTCTTGTAATATTATCGCTGGATGTGTATTCCTTTTTATTTCAAATTGATGTTTTGGTGTTGCTATTGTTTTTTTTAGTTTCATATCATTGACATATTTATTTATTACTAAATTTCCTGCATAAATTGGACTTGTTAATATTCTATTAACCATAGATTTAGTCCAGTATTTTCCTTCTCTTTTTAATTTTAAATATTGTGATGCTGTTGGTATTTTTCGTTCGTTCAAACTTTTAGCAATTTCTAATGGTTTCTTTCCATCTATAAAAGATTTAAAAATTTCTTTAATTATAGGCGCTACATTTTCATCTATTACTATTTTATATTTATCATTTTTGTCTTTTTTATAACCATAAGCAACACTTGCTTCTATAAATTTTCCCTGTTTTTTAAAATTATTTTTTACAGCTTCGATTTTTTTTGAAAGATCTTCTAGATAACTCTGATTTACAATTCCCTTTAAAGCTATAATGTCATCTATGTCATATCTTTCTCCTGTATCTACATATTCTGTTACCGAAATTAATCTCACATCATTATCAGGAAAAAACACATCAGTATAATATGATGTCATATTTCTATCTCTAGTTAATCTACTTATGTCTTTTACTATTACCATATTAATCTTATTTCTAACAATATCAATCATTAATTTATTTAGTGCTGGTCTTGAAGATAAAATTCCAGAATATCCATTATCTACATATTCTTCTATGATGTTATAATTATGCTCTTTAGCATAATTGGTTGTAATTTCTCTTTGGATGTCAATACTATTATTCATTTCTTTATCTTCTTTAGATAATCTCAAATAAATTGCTGCTTTATATTCTTTCATTCTGCTAACTCCCAAATGTCATATTTGTAGTTTATTATGATATTATCTTCATTATCCACTTCGATACGGCTAATTACATCTGCCAGTTGTTCTTTAGTCCATTTTTTTACATCTGATACTTTTTTTGCTATTCTTTTAAATTCAGATTCTGATATTGCTACATTATTATTAATTTTTTGCTTTATGTTATAAATCTTTTCATTTAATAAATCCCTTTTGCTTGTTTCCTGTTCATACATAACTTTAAAGTCACACTCTTGTATAATTTCATTTCTATAGTCTTTATACAAAGAAGATATTAATTTATTACACTTTTCTAATTGTTTTTCATTTATCTTTAATTCTCTTTCATATTGACTTATATCTCTGTTCTTGTATGACTTTTCAATTAATTCGGCTATATTATCACAATTCACAATGGTTTTGACTTTCTTGTTTAGATTACTTACTACTATTTGTGTGATAGATTGTAAATCTATCCCTTTATATCCTCTAACACAATATCCTTTTTTATGTAATATACTAGAGCAATATAATCTACTATATGAAATTGTTGTTCCATCTTTTCTATAACCAACCTTTAGTTGCATTGGCTCTCCACATTCCCTGCAATACACAATTCCATTTAAAATCCATTTATGTTTATGAGATTTAGCTCTTTGGTTTAAATTTATTCTGTTTTGTACTTCATCAAAAAGTTCTTGTGATATTATTGCCTTATGAGTATTATAAGCAATTTTCCATTCATCTCTAGGAACTTGTTTTACCTTTTTAGATTTATAACTTAAATTAATTACTTTACCATACTCAGTATGTCCTAAATAAACCTTATTTTTTAATATTTTAGATATAGTGGAATAAGTCCAACCATAGTCACCATTTTTATTTTTTTCAAAACCGTTATAACTAGGGCAATATACCTTATCTTTTATTAGTTTTCTTGCTATTTCTCCCATTGTATCTCCCTTGTTATACATTTGAAAGATTTTTTTGACGACTTTAGCATCTTCTTCATTTACAACTAACCTATTTCTATCATTTTCATCTTTCATATATCCATACGGTGCTTTAGCTGCAACATATAATCCTCTTTCTTTTCTTGCCCATACTCCACTTTTTACTTTTCTTGAAATATCTTTACTATACCAATCGTTAATTAAAGTTTTAAACCCAATCATATCATTGTTTGATGATTTCAAATATGTATCAACATTGTCTAATATGGCAATATATCGAATATTTTTTTCCAAGAAAAATATTTCTATTAAATAATTTGCTTCAAAATTATTTCTACTTAATCTTGACAAATCCTTTGTTATAACGCAATTAACTTCTTTTCTTTCTATATCATAAAGCATTCTTTGAAAATTTGGCCTATCTGTATTTAATCCTGTATATCCATCATCAATATATAAATCATATAATTCAAAATCGTTTCCCAAAGACTTTATTTTTTCTTCAATAATACTCTTCTGGCTAACTATACTATCACTTATTTCTTTATCTCCATCTTCAACAGATAATCTTAAATATCCTGCTACTTTGCATTTATTATTTTTCACAATCTTGATTATCCTCCATATTTAAAAGTCATATTATATGTATTTTTAAAACACATAGATATAATATTTAATAATCTTCTCTTTGTAATTCTTCTAATCCGTATTGTACTATTAACTTTATTAAATTTTCTTTACTTAATTTTTCATCTGTAACTTTTTCAATTACAGTATAGCTTTTCTTTTTTACTGTACATTTTTCTTTCTTTTCATTATTTTTACTTTCCATATTAAATAATATGCTCTTGTATTTTATAAAATACATATGATAAAATAAGTTGTAGAAGGAGATGTGGTTACCTTGAAATTATTGTTTTATAGTATAATATTTATTGAGGTTTTTACCATAATCTATAATTTAATTAAGTTTTTAATATTTAAAATTTATAACTATTCTTTCCAGAAAACATACGATTCAAAGTATAATAATGATTTTCATCTATATGTTTTAATTCCATGCTATAAAGAAAAAAAAGTTATAAAAAATACAATCCAATATTTTTTAAAACTTATAAATAATAATTCTAATATAGATTTTTATATTATCACTACTCAAAAAGAAAAGGAAGAAAATCCTTCATTACAAACCACTTATGATTATATTTTAAATTTAAATATTAAAAGCAAAAAATTTCACATATTAAATTACCCTCACGTTAATGGTATGATGGCAGATCAATTAAATTATGCTATTAATAAAATATTAGAATCGCAAGACCTGCCAAAAGACAGAGTTTACTTTTCTATTTATAATGCTGATAGTCATCCAGATAGTTCTACTTTTATTGAACTGTTTAAGAAAATAAGTCAATACCATTTTCCAAAAGTAATTCAGCAATATAGTAATTACTTTTTAAATTATGAAGCACAAGATTTTATAATGCGAGGATTTTCAATCTATCAAACCGCTTTTGAATTTAGAAATGGAGTAATTAATAATAATTTGTCCAAATTACTGTACTCTCACGTTGTTGGACATGGTTTAACTATCAGAGCAGATTACATTACCAGTATTGGAGGATTTACTTCTAAATTCTGGTGCGAAGATATATATCTAACAGGATTAATACATAATAGCAATGAAAAAATATTATCTTTAAAATCGTTTGATAATGCAGAAAATCCAACAAATTTAAAGGTTCAAATTGTTCAAAATGCTGTATGGTTTAAAACTGCATCTCATCATTTTAGTATTTTTAAAGATATTCAAAGGCATAATAACCTATCGCTAAATGGATTGATTTGGTTATTACACGAATTAAGAGCATCTTTCATTTGGATTTTTATGCCACTTTTTATACTTTATACTTTTGTATATCCTATAATATCACAGAACTATAAGCTTTTACTTTTAGCTATAATTACCTATTTTGTATTTATTTTTGTAAATTATTTTTTAAATTTATTAGTAGTAAATTTTAAAAGATTTCATAATTACATTAAAAATTATTTTTCAACATGCTTAGCAGTTCTGCTTACATGTATAGGACCAATTTATTCTTTATTTTTAAAAGAAAAAATAAAAACTGAAAGATGAATAAATTGCCCTAAAATAATTTCACCATATTTTAGAACAATTTATTAACTTCAAGGGTAAAACACGGGTTTTACCCTTGAATAATTAAATTTTCCAATCTTCTATTATTTGCTTATCTATTTTTAAATTGCCATATCCAACTCCTAGTTTTCTTTCTCTTTTTCTCTCTCCATGACAATCGGAGCCACCTGACATTAATAAATTATTATTCTTGCAATATTCTTCTAAGATTTCAATTTGATTTTTAGTAAATGAGCTATGATATACTTCTACTCCATCTAGTAATCCTTTTTCAACTATTTTATTTAAATATTCAATATGATTATCTAATTGATATTTATATAAATGTGCTAAAAATATTTTTCCATTATGCTCATGAATGAATTTATTTAAAAATTCTAAGGTTGGCATTTGCTTACTAAAATCTCTATATAAAATAAAATTTTTATCCACAGTACAAGTTCTAAAAAATAAACCTTTATCTTGCCATTGTTCTTCTGTAAAAAATTTCTTATTTTCTTCAAATTTAATTATACTATAATATATTACATCTACAGGATATTCTTTATCTGGATTGTATTTCAAATTATTTTCAATTCTTATCTTTTTACTATTGCAAATATTTACTAAATCATTAAATTCCTCTATTAATCTATTTCTATTTTTCTCTGCTGTATAATAGTTCTCTAACCATTCATTAACTGGATGTAAGTCAAAATTGTACGCTAAGGTTTCAATTTTTATTCCATCAAAAACACAGTTTAATTCTACACCATTAATTAATTTTCCTTTAAATATTTTTTGCAAGTTTTTATTTTTTTCTATCTCTATATATGCTTTCACTGTATCATGATCCGTTATAGAAAATACTTCTAATCCTAATTTTTCAGCTTTCTCTAATAATTCTTTTGTGCTCCACGTTCCATCTGAGTTAGTTGTATGTGAATGTAAATCAATCATTATTTTTCTCCCTTATCATATACTTTTAATTGTAATTTTAATAAATTGCAAACCGCTTCTAATACTTGCTGCCTTGTCATATTGTTTGTATTAACCAAACATACCTTATCTATATTTTCTGGAACACACATTTTTCTAAAAAATTCAATTTGTTTACCTATTAAACTTTCCTCTATCCAATCAGTTTCCGATAGTAGCTGTCCTCTTTCTTGATGTCTTGATTTGTTTCTTCTTTTTATTTCTTCATAATTAGCTTGTAACCATATATATTTATCAGGAAGGCTTATTTTCATCTTTCTTGCATAAGATATAAATTTTTTATATAAAATTTGGGCGTTATTATAAATTCCATTCCAACCATTTATACTTTCAAAAGAATAGGCAACAGATAAAATTTCTAATACCCCTCTATCCATAAAAACAGTCTTTCCTTGCTCTGCGAGTTTGTTTGCTTCAATCAGCCTATCTAACTCTAATCTAAAAAAGAATTTTTGATTTTCTTTTTCCTCTTCTGCATTTTTAGGAATTGGTGGAATATGTGGATACCTTTCTATGTTTAATCTAGCAAAAAGACTTGCACCTAGGACTGTAGAAATATTTTGAACAGCTTTCTCTAAATTCTCACATAGGGTCGTTTTTCCTGCGTTAGATGTACCGTCAATTACAATTATTCTTCCCATTACATACTCCTTAAAATTCTTGTAGCATTTTTTCTAATTCATCTAGATTTCTTGCTATTTTAAAATCCATACATCCTTCTATCATTAAATTATCATCTCCTGTATAATCTAATGCCCTAGTATCAGTCTTAAATCCAATAGCTCTTTTCCCCCATGCATATGCCATCCCTAATTCTACGCATCCGCCTTCATCTGGAACTCTTCCATTTAAATCAAAGATTAGTAAGTCAGATTTTTTTATAAATTCTACATCTCCCTCAAATATTTTTTTATTAATTTCTAATTTATTAGATTCGTTTATCATATCATATGCTAGCCCAGATTCATCTTGTGGTAAATATACTTCATATCCTTTACTTTCTAACCATTTTTTCATTTCTGCGTTTCTTTTTAGCTCCATATCATTAAATAGCGGAGCTGCATAATAAATTTTCATAAACTTGATCCTTTCTATAAAATTCTATATTTTATTCCATTATCATAAGTATCTATATTTTCCTTTTTCTTTATAAAATTAATAATTTTATATGTAATAGGTGTTAAAATTATTTCCAAAAATACTTTTAAAATAAATGTATTAATAATTAGAAATATCATTGTTTGTAAATCTAAGCTATTTATAAATACAATTGGTATAAATATTAACGTATCTAGACCTTCTCCCACTAAAGTCGAACCTATAGTTCTTAATGCCAAATATTTTCCCTCTGTTTTTACTTTCATTTTTGACATTACAATAGAATTTGCAAAATTTCCAACTAAAAATGCTATAAATGACGCAATTAAAATTCTTGGCGTACCTCCTAGAATATTAGCTAATTCTTCTTGCATTTCAAATAAATCACTTGATGGTAATACAATTGTAATTTTAAAAATTATAATCATTAATAGATTGCAAAAAAATGATGTCCATATTATTAGTTTTGACTTATTAAATCCATAAACTTCTGTAAATACATCATTTAATATATATGTAATTGGAAATAGTATGTCGCCTGCTGTAAATATTAGGCCTAATATATTTATTGTCTTTACAGTAATTATGTTAGATGTTAATAAACATGTAATATTTATAGTACATAAAATAATAAAAATTTTTGAATACTCTTCTTTTTTCATAATAACCTCTTAATTATTTCTTTATCAATTATTTTAGCATAGTCTTGATTAAATCCTCTATTGATAAAAAAATCTTTTCCATAATTTGCATCAAGCAAATCAAATATTGCAAAATGTATTTTTAAATTTAAATACAAAGCTATAGATAGTCTATGTGCTCCATCTATTATTTCACCATTTTTAGTTACTGGAATAATTGTTTTATCTATTCCTTCCTTTTTTACACTATCAATTAAATTGTTAAAACTTTTTATGAAATCATTTGGATTATTTTTTCTTCCATCTGGTTCCATAAAATGATTAAAACTTTTTATGTGATCTAAATAAACCTTTTTTGTAAAGTCGAAATTACTTTTAGTCATATATGCTTGTACGTAATAATATTTAATAAATACATCATACCTATATTGACTTACTAAATTAATAGGCATTGTTTCAAAAATTCTTATTTTATTTCTTTTTGGTAATAGTGAAAATATATAACTGTTATCTATTAATTTATATAATTGTTTGTAATTAATAGTTTTTATGTATTTACTATTTCTTATTGGCATTCCCTTAGAATTTTTATTTTCATCTATTAATTTTTCGAACTTTATTTTTCCCATTCCTTTTATTTCAATTTCATTACTCATATTTATTTTATTTTTATCCTATAATAATTTTCTATTATAATATCAATCTTTACATTAAATTACAATCATTTTTTAGTATTTTATGTCTTTTCTGACCTATATGTATGTAACATTGTTTCTAATTTAGACTTTTATTTAATGTTTTGCATTATTCTTGCCTTTTGCTCTGCTGCTAAATCTTCTTGTAAATTTGCAATAGGGTCTCCTTTACAAGCTATATATGCTGCTGTAAATGGAGTACCAGCTGCTGATTGTGGATATATATCTACCCCATGTGGTGTGTGTTTTTAAAAACACTATATGTAAAAGTATAAATATCTATTTTATTGTTTTTAATTGATTTATTTTATGATTATGGTATAATTAAATTGTTCTAATATTTATTATAAAAATAGATAAAATGAGAAGAAAGGAGCATATAATATATTTTATTTTATAAATATATATTATATATATGAGGATAATGGAGAAATTCCTAGTTGAGGAAGCGCTATATATTATTCAACTAAAAATTGCAAAGGAAATAAAAGAAAATAGAATTCTAGAATTTAATGAATTCAAAAATAAAATTAATGATTTACAAAAGGAAAAAGAAAAAATATATCAAGGCGATATAAAAACAATAAATAAAGTATTAAGTAAATATTTAAACGAAGTAAAGTAGAGGAATAAAAAATGAAAAATAAATATAAACTAACCTCAGAACAGTTTAACAGGAACTTAAAGATGGCAGAATTAGCAATTTTTATGAAAGGAAAGAGTGTAGAAGAAGGAAAACAACCATATTCAGTATATATTGTAGCTCAACCAGGAGCTGGCAAAACCGGATTAAGAGCTTTTGTTGAATCTAATTTTCAAGAAGAAAGAGCAAAATATCCATTCATTGAATTTAATCCAGATGAAGTTGCAATATATCATGAATATTATAGAGAAATATTAAGAGATTTTCCTTTAGAATCATATAAAATGTTACAAGAATTTGTTTCGCCAGCATTAGATAACTATTTAAAGCCTAAAGCCATAAAATTAAGGAATAATATTATACAAGAAGGAACACTGGCGAATACACAAGCATATATTGATATTTTAAGATTTCAAAAAAATGGTGGAACTGCACAAATAGGAGAATTAAGGAAAGATGGGAGGCGAAAGCTAGAAACAGTTAATGGAGGATATTATATAGATATTAATTTGCTTGCTGTCCATCGATATGAAAGTTTATTATCTTCCTATGAGAGGGAACAATATTTTAGAGAAGCTGGATTGCCTCCAAGGGCTGTAACTGCCGAAAATCACGACAGAGCATATACTAAGATTCTAGACACAATAGAAATAATAGAACAAGAACATTTATATGATAGAATTAGAATTTATATGAGAGGAGAAAATGAACATTTACCAAAACTAATATTTGATTCAAATGAAGATAGCAGAGAAAAAAGTATAAGACAACTAATAATAGATGCAAGAAAACAAAATGAAATAGAACTACTTAAAAATCGAAAAGAATTTTTGAGACGTATAAAAGATTTAAACGAAAGAGCAATACAATCTGGAATTCCAGAACAAGTTAGAAAAATTGAAGTATTAAAAAACGAATTTTTAAATGAACTAGAACAATCTTACGAAAAATAAATACAAAATTAAGGAGAATAATAATGATAGATTTACATATTCATACAACATATTCTGATGGAGCAGATAGTTTAATAGAAGTATTAAAAAAAGCAGACCAATTTAAATTGGAATATATCTCGATAACAGATCACGACACTTGCAAATCATATGAAGAGTTATCAAATTTAGAAGTCAATAAATATTATAGGGGCAAGATAATACCAGGAGTAGAAATAAAATGTGCATATAATCATAGACTAATAGAAATATTAGGATATTATGTTGACACTAAAATAATAAACAAATTCATGGAAGAATACCACAAAACAAATTCGAAAGAAAAATTACAACAAAAATATTTTGATATATTATATGAAAGATGTAAAGAAATGGGGCTTGCTATGTCTGACAAAGAAGATGTAGAGTTTTATAGCAAAAAAGATTGGGCAAGCCTTAAAATATACCAAGAAATAAAATCACATAAACAAAATGAGTCTAAGCTACCAAAAGATTTATGGAGCGAGTTTACAATCTTTTCTAAAAAATATTGTGGAGATACAAATTTTAAGCTATATATTGACAAAAGTAAAGATTATTTATCTATTCAAGAAACAATAGATTTAATAAAAAGAGCAGGAGGGCTAGTTTTTTTACCACATGTTTTTATTTACAAATGGGCTAAGAATAAAATACAATTATTAAATACTTTAGTAGATACTTATAACATAGATGGCATAGAGTGTATGCATAGTGAGTTCTCAGAAGAAGAAATTAAATATTTACTAAAATATGCAAAAAATAAAAATTATTATATAAGTGGTGGAAGTGATTACCATGGGGCAAATAAACCAGGAATAGAAATGGCAGTTGGAAAAGGAAATTTAAATATTACATCAGATTTAATAAAAGACTGGGCAAAATTTTAAATATTTATTATGAAATAAAAACAAAAGTTACCATTAATAATCTGTGCAAAGCACTAGTTAATGGTAACTTTTGTTTTTTGGTAACAAATACAAGTTATTTTGAATATTAATTATATAACATAAAATAAACATGTTTAAAGGACGAAACTATTATGTGTAAAAAAATCAAATTCAATGTTATTGAAAAAAACAAATTTGACAATATAGATGAAATTGCAAAATATATTGATATTATTGTAAATAAACTAATTATAAAAGAATTTGTTAATAGTATGAAATTATAATTAATTATATACAAGCAATAGAATTATACTGAAATATTTAATCCTTAACATGATTAGCTTTTATATGATTGGAGATATAGTTTTTGAAAGTTGCAATCTATTGTAGGCTTTCTCGTGAAGATGAAGAAAAACAACGAGAAAGTGATGAAAGCGAAAGTATCCAAAATCAAAAGTCTATGCTGATTAGTTATGCAATAGAAAAAGACTGGGATATTTATAACATTTACTGTGATGAAGATTACTCTGGAATTGATAGCGAAAGACCCGAATTTAATAAGCTATTAGAAGATGCTAAAAAACATAAGTTTGACATTGTACTTTGCAAAACGCAAAGCCGATTTACTCGTGATATGGAAATAGTAGAAAAATATTTACACAATAAATTTATTGAGTGGGATATTAGGTTTGTAAGCCTTGTAGATCGTGTTGATACTTTAGATAAAGGAAATAAAAAATCAAGACAAATTAATGGCTTAGTTAATGAGTGGTATTTAGAAGATTTATCAGAAAATATTAGAAAAACATTTGATAGCAAAAGAAAACAAGGATTGCATATTGGCTCTTTCGTATGTTATGGTTATAAAAGATGTCCAGAGAATAAAAATAAACTTGTTGTTGACACAGAAGTAGCTGATATTATTAAATTAATTTTTAACCTTTATGAACAGGGAAATGGCATTACTAAAATTGCGGAAAATTTAAATAATAAAGGAATTTTAACACCTACTAAATATAAACAATCACAAGGAATAAATTTTAAAAATCAAGGCAAGAATATTGACTATTGGTGTGAATCCACTGTTAGCAAAATATTAAAAAATGAAGTTTACATTGGTAATTTGGTACAAGGCTATAATAGAAAGGTTAGTTACAAATCTAAAAAAATGAAAAATCAGCCTAAATCAGAATGGATTATTGTAGAAAATACTCATGAGCCTATTATTACTAAAGAACAATTTTACAAAGTTCAAGAACTTTTCAAAAGTAAAACAAGAAGATGTAAAAATGGTGAGATACATCTATTTGCAAACAAGCTAGTATGCCTAGACTGTGGGACAAAACTTTATAAATGTCAAAATGATAGAGGTTACATTTACTTTTCTTGTAAAGGCTCCAAAAAGTTATATGGTACTTGTACAACCCATTCTATTGGTTACGAAAATCTAAAAAAATTAGTAACTGAAAAAATTAAAGAAAAAATATTAGCTTTTTACAATTTTGATAATATTTCTGATGATTTATTTGTTTCAAATGATAACTTAAATAAAACAAAGTCATTACAAAAAAAGTAGATATGCTTTCTAAAGAAATGGAAGATATAAATAAAGCAATAAAAGAATTGTATTTAAACAAAGTAAGTGGCAAAGTTCCAGAAGATGTATTTAATGATTTAAACTCTTCTTTCCTATCTGATAAATCAGCAAAGCAAAAAGAATTATCAAAAATCGAAAATGATTTATCTAATCTAAAAGAAAAAGAGTTAAACAGTAAATTTATAAAAGAACAAAAAGAAAAAATAATTAATCACTTTAAAGATTTTAAAGAACTTAATTATGATATTGTAAATAGTTTCATAGATTATATTGAAATTGGAGAAAAAGACAAGCAAAAAAATAGTCAGGATGTTGTTATTCATTGGAATTTTTAGTATAGTATCTAAAGTTTACAAATTATTCACATAAAACCATAGTAATTTAAGTAGATTTATGATATACTATTAGTAAATTTTAAAAGAAAGGAGTAAAAAAATATGGCAAATGTAAAACAGCGAATGTTAGATATTTGTGATTCAGTACCAGAAGATTTTTTCGATGGATTAAAACCAACAGAAATGGTATTTAAACTTATGTTTGAATATATAGACAGATATGGCGAAGATGAAACAACTATCATTCCAGGTACAAACAAGCATTTAACTAGAGAAACTATAAAAGAAATGCTTGAAAGTAAAAATCCAAATTAAAAGGAGGTTGATATAAATGGATTTTATGAAAAAAACTTTAAACCAAGTTGATGTACATGAAAATACTCTATATAATATTATTTACGATTTATTTTTCTTTGCAAAACTTCAAGAAAGTGAAGATAATATTAAAAACGGCAAAGTTTGTACATTAGAAGAATTAAAACAACATATCAATGAATTGGAGGCGAAATATGCAAATAATAATATCGGATGATGTAAAGTCTGCAATTACAGATATATTTGACTATTCCTATAATATTTCAGCAAATTATGCGAGTAGAATAGTTAATAAAATATATGATACAATTTATGATTTACAAGATTCGCCTTACATTGGTAGATATGTCCCCGAACTTTCGGACAAGCAGTATCGAGAACGAATTTGTGAAAAATATAGAATTATTTATTATGTTTCAGAAACGAATAATACAATTTATGTTAGATACATATTTTGCTCAAGACAAAATCCTAATTCATTTTTTAAAGTTCATGAAAAAGAACTATTTAATTTTTTAAATCATTTATTTAGTTAAATTCTTTTTGGATAGATTCCAAACCCACTCCATGATCTGTATAATATGCGCCTAAACCTGCTTGCTCAATTTCTTCTATGCTTGACTTGTCTGTTAATTGATGAACAATGGTACCAACCATTTCAAGATGAGCTAATTCTTCTGTACCAATATCATTTAAAATTGCCTTCGATTTTTGATCTGGCATTCCAAAACGTTGGCTTAAATATCTTAAAGAAGCAGCAAGTTCTCCGTCTGGACCACCATACTGAGATATAATAAACTTGGCAAGTTTTGGATTATTATTTTTAATGTTAACAGGATATTCTAATTTTTTATCATAAATCCACATATTAAAAATCACTCCTTTCCCAAGGCCATGGTTCTTCTAGCCATCTCCATTTATTACATGGAAAGAAAATGGTAAGAGGACCATAAACTTTTTGATATTTGTCTTTTAGATCTTTTAAAGTTTTAGTATATTCTCTGTACAAGCAAAGAGCTTTAGCATCATCTGGATGAGTGTCTAGATATAACCCAAGTTCAATAACTGAAAAATTGTATTCTCGTATTTTTTTCATCATTTCAGCTCTTGTTTCTTTACAAGGTTCATTATTAAACATTGTTACACCCCTCCTTAATTTGATTGGACTTTCTTAAAAATTCAATTTTATCCATTGATTGACAAGGCATATATGGGCTTACTAATTCAGGAAAAAGAGTTCCCATTTTAAGCCCAACTTCAGGTGTAAATGTTTTATTTATTTTCTGATTTGGAACATAACTTTCTCCAAACATAGGATTAGAAGGAAAAAGACTTTCTTCTTCATCAAAGCCACAATCGCATTCACTATATTTACATTCTGCAACTGGTACAACATTATTGCAAATATTTTCTACAATGCTTTCTTTATCGTCACAGCAACAACATTTACTGAATTTACAACTCCTATACATTTTAATTCCTCCTTTACAAAGATTTATACTAATATCATATGCAAATAGTCGAAAAATGACATAACTATGAAAAAAAAGAATGCTATTTGCATTCTTTTAATAAGATTAAGGCTATATAGAAATTATTTTTTTTGTATAGTCTAAGTTACAAGAAGAATCATAATCATAGCCTAAAGTATATAAGTTGGTTGCTAATATATCTGTATATAACATGTTAGATAAAACTTTATTTTTATTTGAGTCTATAAAATCTTTAACAGATGTAATTATAGGCAATTTAGGATTTGAATACTTAATCTGCGAAATCAACTCTTTTCCTTTTTTATTTAGCCCTAGAATTCTAATATATGGATTTTTTATTGACTTAGAATCTGCCATATCCTTTTTTGTAATATCTAATATAGAATATAATAGAATTCTTTGTAAGCGGGTAACAGTATAACGCTTACTTTTTGTTTTAGAGATAAATTCATCTAAACAAACAGAAGAATTAGCAGCTTTTTTTATTACATTTTCTAAACCTTCAGAAACATCTGGAAGATTTGCAATCTCTTCTAATGACATTTTTCGTAATGTATATAAAATTTCCTTTTCAAAAGTAGATAAATCTTTTACTATTTTTCCATATTTCATAGCATTTTTTAAAATTTCATAAGTTTTAGAAGGAACATAATCTTTAAAATCTTTTTGCTGATTTATTAATTCTCTAATATTACTACTACTAGCAATGTTATTGCTAGGCATTGTGCTATTATGATCAACAGAAAGCCTTTCAATCGTAATAGGGGTAATAGAACTCTTTAATTTTTTTAAAGCTTTTAAGTATTCAATTGCCAAAATATTATTAGGCTTAGACATAATATTAGCATATTTTCTAATATCATTTAAATACATAAGCATAGCATTTTCTCTTGCTTTTGCATACGAAATTCCTTTTGACAATTCATGATATAAAAGAGTAACATATTCTTTTGGCTCATGATATAAAATATCTGCAAATTCATTTAAAATTGAGAGATTACCAATTTCAGAAGCAAAAGATAGATGTGTTACAATATTAAGATTATTTAAAATTTTAATAGAACCATTTGCAAAATTTTCTGCACTAGAAATACTATAAATTGTAGGAAGTTCTAATATCAAGTCTATGCCACTAAAAAGTGCCATCTGTGTTTTAGACCATTTATCTATAATAGAAGGAGTTCCTCTTTGTGAAAAATTACCACTTATTATACATATACTATAGTCAGCCTTTGCCAAATCTTTTGAAACTTGCAAATGGGATAAGTGACCATTGTGAAATGGATTATACTCGGCAACAATTCCTAAAACATTCATAAATAATCTCATTCCTTCCTTGCCTCCGCTATCGCTCTGTCTGCGGAAGGCACAAATATCTTCACCTAACATTTATTTTATGTTAAAATATAAATATTGACTAATTAATAATGTTATAATATCATAAAATAATATAAATTGTAAAGCGAGGAAAACTAAATGGAAAAAGTATTAATATATACAGATGGAGCTTGTTCTGGAAATCCAGGGCCAGGTGGATGGGCTGCTATTTTACTGTATAAAGATGTAAAAAAGGAAATTTGTGGTGGCTTAAAAAATACAACAAATAATATTATGGAAATAACAGCTGTTATAGAAGGGTTAAAACAATTAAAATTTGAGTGTGAAGTAGAAATTTATAGTGATAGTGCATATGTTGTAAATGCATTTAAAAACGGATGGATTTATAATTGGATTAAAAGAAATTGGACAACTGCACAGAAAGAGCCAGTAAAAAATAAAGAATTATGGCAAGAACTATACCAATTAACACAAAAACACAAAGTTATTTTTATTAAAGTAAAAGGACATAGTGATAATGAATTAAACAATAAATGTGATGAATTAGCTAGAAAAATGATTAACAATTACTAACAATATAAAGAACTATGAAGAAGAAAATTGCTATTTAATAGGATTTTCTTCTTCAGATAAATAACCATATTCAATCATACATGCAACAACTTGTTCTTGTCTTTGACGAGCAAGATCTGGCCTATTAGATAAAGAATACACTCCAGGGGCATTTGGAATACCTGCAAGTAAAGTTAGCTCGTCCAATGTAAGTTCAGATGGTTCTTTTTCAAAATAGCCCCTACTAGCAGCACCAATCCCATAATATCCATCACCAAAATAAATAGTGTTCATATACATTTCTATAATTTCATTTTTAGAATATTTTTTTTCTAAATCAATGGCAGCAAATATTTCAGCCATTTTTCTACTAAATTTTTTCTCTTGAGTAAAAAAAATGTTTTTAGCGAGTTGCTGAGTAATTGTACTACCACCTTCAACTAAATCAAATTCTGAAATATTTCTCAAAATAGCTCTACCAATAGAAATAAAATCTACTGCTCCGTGTTTTTCAAATCGATGATCTTCAACTGCAATGATTGCGTTTTTAAATGCGAGAGGAATTTTATCTATTGTAACATAACCGCTTTTTAGAACGAATTTCTTCTACTCTTTGTTCGATACTTTTTTCACTTATAGCATCTTGATACAAATTATACCCGATCAATACTAAAAGAAATAAAGGCTATAATACCAATTGCAAAAAGAATAGCAAATAAAATTATCAAAATTTTTAAAAACTTTTTCATAAAATTAATACCTTCCTTAATTTACATATTATATATAATATAACACAATGCTATAATAAAGTAAAATTAATGCATTAAAAAATATATTATATATTGTATATTTTATTATAAACGACAAAAGTTACAATACAGTTACTAAACCAAAATTTTATAAAAATATCTTGATAAAAAAAATATAAATCTATATAATTAAAACAAATTAATATAGGAGAAAATGCAATGGATGAAAGTGAAAATATTTTTTTCCCGAGTGTAACAGATGAAATAGAAGAAAAGTTAGAAAATTCTTTAAGACCAAAGACATTAGAAGAATACATAGGGCAAACAAAAGTTAAAGAAAATATGAGAATATATATTGAAGCAGCTAAAAAGAGGAAAGAGCCTTTAGACCACGTGCTACTCTATGGACCACCGGGGTTAGGGAAAACTACTTTATCAAATATTATTGCAACAGAAATGAATGCTAACATTCGTATTACATCGGGTCCTGCAATTGAAAAGCCTGGAGATTTAGCAGCTCTATTAACTAACCTTTCTGAAAATGATATTTTGTTTATTGATGAAATTCATCGTCTAAATAGAAGTGTAGAAGAAATCCTATATCCAGCTTTAGAAGACTTTAGCTTAGATATTATTATAGGAAAAGGTCCTAGTGCTAGATCTATTAGATTAGACTTGCCAAAATTTACGTTAATTGGAGCCACAACAAGAGCAGGAAGCTTGTCAACACCTCTTAGGGATAGATTTGGTATTGTTTCCAGACTAGAATTATATTCACCAAAAGATTTAGAAATAATAGTAAAGAGATCTGCGCGTATTTTAAAAATTAATATTGACGATAAAGGTGCAATGGAAATTGCAAGACGTTCAAGGGGAACTCCAAGAATTGCAAATAGACTACTAAAAAGAGTAAGAGATTATGCAGCAGTTTTAGAAGATGGCAATATTAACTTAAATATTGCAAAAATTGCTTTAAATAAGTTAGAAATAGACGAATTAGGATTAGATGAAATTGACAGAAAGCTTTTAGAAACAATTATTTTAAAATATAATGGAAAACCAGTAGGAATTGACAACCTGGCAGCAGCAATTGGAGAAGAAACAGAAACAATTGAAGATGTTTATGAACCATACTTAATGCAAATTGGTTTTTTAGCAAGAACACCTAGGGGAAGAATGGCGACTCCAAATGCCTATAAGCATTTAGGCATAGAATATAAATAATGATAGGGGATTTTATTATGAAGAAAAATGCAAAATTTATTATTGTATTTATTATTTCAACAATTATAATACTTTTATTTACATTATATGAGGCTAAATTAATAAAACCAATTAGTTGGCAATTAATATTTTTAACCATTATTATAACTTTAATAGTTGCTTTAATGAGCTTTAGTATTTACAAAGAAAAAAATTTTACAGAGGACAAAGCTTTTAAGTTTGTAATTCCTCTTATTTGTATTATGTTTTTTGTAGCAATGCCAATGTTCAGAAACCATGATGAAGATACCCACTGGCTAAGAATTTATGACATTGCGAATGGGAACCTTTTTGTCCCTACCGAATATGGAGAAATTTTTCAAGAAGGAGCAACTAATTACCCCGCTACAGAAATTCCAAAAGCAGTATTTGATATTGTAGATAGAGAAAAAACAGCAGGACATAATTTTAAAGAGCTTTATGAATATACAATTAATGAAGACGAAACAATAATAGTAGCTTTACCTACCGAGGCGTTATATTCGCCAATACAATATATACCACAGGTCACAGGTACTCTAATTGCTAAAATGTTTACTAATCGACCAATTGTTATGGCTTATATGGCTAGATTATTTAATATGATTACTACTATAATAATTTTATATTTTGCGATGAAATTGATACCATTTGGTAAAAAAATATTTTTAGCTGTTATGGCAATACCAATTGCTGTGGAAGGATTTACTTCGTTATCTTCTGATGCAATGACTATTTCAATTGCAATGCTGTTAATAGCATATATTTTTAATATTATATTTAATAAGGACAAAAAAATTGTAACATGGAAAGATAAAGTAATTTTAGGAACTTTATGTGTTATTATTGCTTTATGCAAAATTGTCTATTTACCATTAGTAGGATTATTATTGCTATTGCCAAAAGAGAAATTTTCTTCTAAAACAAATAAAATAGTTACAGTTATTATTATAATTGCAATTGCTACAATTATTAATCTAGCTTGGCTATATATATCAAGTCAGTATTTAGCTGAATACAAGGAAGGAAGACCAGTAGAACAAGTTCAAAAGCTATTAACAAATCCAATTGAATACCTTCAAACAGTATTTCATTCAATTAATCTAAATGGAAATAAATATTTAATGTCAATGTTTGGGGGAGAATTGGGACTAAATGAACATGTAATTTTAAATACAGTTATACCATATACATTTATGTTTTTATGCTTAATACTGGGGATAATAGACAATGACATAAAAAATAAATTATCAAAATTTCAAAATTGTATAATTATATTAATTATTTTAGCAATAACAGCATTAATATTTACGAGTTTATTTATTCAATGGACTCCAACAGAAAGTACGAGCATTGCTGGAATACAAGGAAGATATTTTTTACCTATTTTACCACTAGCAATTTTACTAATGGGTAATTTAAAGATAAAAGCAAATTATAAAGAAGAAACAATCGTTAAATTTATGAGCATTACAATATTATTAACACAAATTAATGTTATATTATCTATATTAAGTAGAAATATTTAAGAGCAAGACTAGGAGAATTAAATATGAATTTATTATTACATACATGTTGTGCACCTTGTAGTGTGTATTGTATTGAAAATTTAAGAAAAGACGGAATAGAACCCACTATATATTGGTATAATCCAAATATTCATCCTTATACAGAATATAAATTAAGAAGAGATTGCCTAAAAGAATATACAAAAAGCATTGGAATAGAAGCAATATTTGAAGAAAAATATGGTCTGGACGAATTTTGCAAAAATGTAATTGGAGATCTAGAAAATAGATGCAAAAATTATTGCTACATTACTAGATTCGAGCAAACAGCAAAATATGCTAGAGAAAATGGCTTTGATACTTTTTCGACAACTTTACTAGTAAGTCCTTATCAAAAACATGATGCTATTAAAGAAATTGCTGAGCAAATTGCAAATAAATATGAATTAAATTTTTTATATCGTGATTTTCGTACAGGGTTTAGAGAAGGTCAAGCAAAAGCAAGAGAACTAAGCTTATATATGCAAAAATACTGTGGATGCATTTTTTCATCGGAGATTAGATATTGTAACCACAATCAAGCAAAACCAGATGTACCAATGGACTTAAATGTTATTAAAGAAGAAAAACCTCAAGTAAAAAGAATAGAAAATAAAGAAGATTACATAGAGTTACTTTTAGAAGCAGATCCATCAAGAACTAGTATTATGAACTACTTGCAGGATTCTGATGTATATGGGTTAAAATTAAATGATGAAATTATTTCTTTGGCAGTTATTTTGCACATTGATAAAAATACATTAGAATTAAAAAACTTAGTAACAAAAAGAGAATATAGAAATAAAGGTTATGCAAAAAGATTATTAAAAAATTTATGTGGTAATTATAAACAAAAATATGATAAGATGATTGTAGGAACAACAGAAAATAATATTCCTTTCTATGTAAAACAAGGTTTTGATAAATATGAAAAGACAATTAAAAATTATTTTATAGATAATTACAATGAAGAAATTAGAGATGGAGATTTAATTTGTACTGATATGATATATTATTCAAAAGATTTAAAAAAGAAAATGAAATATAACTAGTGTTGAATAAGTATGAGGTATGTGCAAAATTTTCACATACCACTGAATACGGCGCTATTCAAGGAAAAAAGCAGACTCCAGAACTAGATTATTATAATTTAGATACGATTATTTCTGTAGGATATCGTGTTAATAGTAAACAAGGTATAATATTTAGAAAATGGACAACAAAAGTTCTAAAAGACTATAAAATTAATTAATATGGTAAATAGAATGTCTGAAGAAATAAAAAATATAAAACAAAAAGTTTATACTAGGGATATTTTTAATAAGAACTAAAAATATAGGTATTACAAAATAAACTAATAAGGGGGAATAAAAATGGAATTTTCATCAACAGTATTTTTGTTTATATTTCTACCAGTATTATTGTTAATTTACTATTGCAAATTGATAAAAAGTATTAAAGTAAAGAATATTATTTTATTAATAGCAAGTTTATTATTTTACGCATATGGAGAGCCAATATATGTTTTTGTAATGATAGGCTCAATAATTTTAAACTACTTTATAGGAATTTTTATTGATAAATATAAAGATAAGAAAAAAATAAAAAAGGCATTTTTAATAATAGGAGTAATTCTTAATGTAGTATTATTAGTATGTTTCAAATATTTAAACTTTGTATTTGATAACTTCTCATTATTATTTAATAAGGAATTATTAGCCTATGATATAGCATTACCTATTGGAATATCTTTTTATACATTTTCTATATTGTCATATTTAATAGATGTATATAGAGGAGACGCAAAAGTACAGAAAAATATACTTAATGTAGCACTATATATAACTTTATTTGCAAAATTAACACAAGGTCCTATAGTAAGATATAATGATATTGCAGGAGAATTAAACGATAGAAAGTATAACTCAAAAGACTTTACACAAGGTGTAATTAGATTTATAGTGGGGCTAACAAAAAAAGTTATGTTAAGCAATTATGTTGCAATAATTGCTGATAATTGTTTTATAACGGAAGATTTATCTATTGGTTTAGCATGGTTAGGTGCTATAGCATATACTTTCCAAATATATTTTGACTTTTCTGGATATTCAGATATGGCAATTGGCTTAGGCAAAATGTTTGGATTCCACTTTGCAGAAAATTTTGATTATCCATATATGTCAGGCTCTATAAGTGAATTTTGGAGAAGATGGCATATATCACTAGGAATGTGGTTTAGAAATTATGTATATATTCCACTTGGAGGAAATAAAGTAAAAAAACATAGATTAATATTAAATTTATTAATAGTGTGGTTACTTACAGGAATGTGGCATGGAGCCAATTGGACATTTATAATTTGGGGATTATTATATTTTGTATTATTAGTAATAGAAAAAATCACGAATTTACATAAAAATGAAAAGTTTACAAAAATAATAGGTCATGTTTATACATTACTTTTTGTAATAATTGGTTGGGTATTCTTTAGGTCAGCAGATATACAATCAGCTATTATATACTTAGGAAAAATGTTTGGAGTAGGAGCAAATGGATTGGTAGGTGCTGCTCTGACTGAATATTTGAAGGAAAGTTGGTTTGTATTAATAGCTTGTATAATAGCATCATTCCCAATAATAAAAAGTATACAAAATTTGTTTGAAAAGCGTAAAACAAATAAAACTGCCGTAAGTATGCTTCAAGCTATATGTTTATGTGTATTATTTGTTTTATCAATTTCAATATGTGTAAGTAATACATATAGCCCATCTGTATATTTTAATTTCTAGTAAATAAATTGCTGATTATTAGAAATCAAATAGATTTTAGAAAGGAAAATGCGTTATGCAAGAAGATGATAAAATATTAAAAGCTGTAACTAGAGTTTTCATTGCAATATTTATAATTATATTTATTACTATAATGATGAGATTTCTAGCTAAAAATGTTTTGGTAGATATAGTGAAAACAGATAATCCTATTATACAAGAAATAGCAGAAGATGGCGGTAGTAAAGAAAGTAAAAGAATAAATATAGACTGGAATAAAGAATATCCTGTTGATGAAAAAATGGAAAAGGATTTTAAAAAAAACAATATTATTAACGATTATAATAATCTAGTAAATAATATAAAAATACTACTTGAAAAGTATTCAGGAGACTTTTTATTCGGATATGAAAAAATAGTAGAATTATCTAAAAAGTACGAAAAAACAATAAATTGGAATCTTATAGCTTTTGATGATAATGATACACCTATATATATTGATGATGGATATTGGAGCAACATAACTAAGAAAGAAAACTATAATGGCAATGCTCAAAGCATAGTTGACTTTAATAATTATTTAAAAGAAAAAGGTATTAAATTACTATATGTTCAGGCACCGAAAAAAACTCAAAATTTTGAAGGAGAAGTTTCTAATATTTATAAAGATTACTCTTATGAAAATATTGATAATGTTATAAAAATACTAAATGAAAACAATGTTGAAACATTGGATTTAAGAAAAAAAATAATAGAAGAACAAATAGAGACTAAAAGTTTGTTTTATAAAACAGATCATCACTGGACACCGCGAGCTGCTATTTGGGCAATGAGGTATATTTCTGATGAAATGAATAAAAGATGGAATATGAATATTAATAGTAATTTATATAATTTAAATAATTATTATACAGTTACTATGGTAGATGAATATCTTGGCTCTGAAGGGCGAAAAATAACTTTATCTAAGGCGTTACCAGAAAATTTTGATATTATTCTTCCAGCTTTTGAAAATGAATTTATTGTTGACATACCTGAACTAGGAATAAAGGAGTATAAGGGAAATATTTGGAATACATTGTTTGACAGAGATTGTTTAGAAATTAAGGATTATTATAGTTCTCAATCATATGATACTTATGGATACAATAATATGGCATTAATACATATTAAAAACAATAAAATAATGGATAATGAAAAAATATTATTATTAGCAGATTCTTTTTCAGGAGCATTATCTCCATATTTAGCATTAGGCGTTGAAGAAGTATATAGAATAGATTTGCGAGATTTTAAAGGAAGTATAAAATCTTTTATCGATAAAAATGAAATTACTAAGGTAATAATGTTATATTATCCTGATAGTTTTTCTAATGAAGAATCAAAAGCATTATTTGAGTATAATTAAAGAATATAATGAGAAAATTAGACAAAGAAAAATTAAAAGATAGGTAAATAGAAAACACAGAGTCTCTAAGAAAAGAATTTTTACGAACAGGAGATGTAGAAAAATTAAGGCAGTTATTAAACACATATGAAACAAATGTAGCGGGCTGGTTACTTAACAGAAAAAAAGGCTATAAAGATGAAGGCTTTTCTAAAGGAATACAAAACGAAAAGTTTAGAAAAGCCTTTGACAGTGAGTATGGCAAAATTCTAGAAACATTAGATGTATATTTAGAAAAAGAAAAATAGAAAGGAAAACCATATGACTGTGACATATGAAATGGCGTATAAAGAAGTCTTAGAAGTACTTAAAAATTTAGAGGAAGAAGACTTGAAAAAATACCAATAGAAGAAATAAGTTTTTTAAAAACACACGCTGATAAGACATATAACTATATATATAACGAAAAACTTCCACTAGAAAAACAAAATCAATAATGAATATAATTTAAACAATCTCATAATAATAGCAGTAATAAGATGATTGCAGTATGTAAGGAAAATATATTAGATAAAATAATAAATAAAATAAGAAATATTTGGAATAAACTCAGAAGAAAATAAAAGATAGAATAGTAATAACAAGATGTATAATTTTTTATTAGAAAATGGTGTAAATTATGAATAAAGAAGAAATATATAATTTTTTAAAATCTAAAAATATATGGTATGAAATAACAGAACGTAGGGCTGTTTTTAGTATGGAAGAATTAACGAATATTGATATCCCATATCCAAAATATGATGCAAAAAATTTATTTGTTAGAGATGATAAGAAAAAAAATTATTATCTTATTACACTTAAAGGATCTAAAAAAATTGACTTAAAAAAATTTAGGATAAAAAATAATACTAGACCATTAAGTTTTGCGAGTGAAGAGGATCTATCAAATATTATGAAATTAAAAGCAGGATCAGTAAGTCCATTTGGACTATTAAATGATGAAAAAAATAGAGTTCAATTCTACATAGATAAAAACTTTATGAATGACCAGCGTATTATTGGAATACATCCAAATGACAATACAGCAACAGTGTGGCTTAATGTAGTAGACTTAATTGAAATTATAAAAGAACATGGAAATAATGTTAATATTGTAGAATTATAATTGCATTTATAATATATAAGTTAAAAGTAACTGGATGATATATAATAAAGTAAAATGCTACTATAATGAAAAAACATATTACTAATGATAGTTCTTGAAATTTTATGAAAAATGTAATATAAATAATATATATTTTAACGAAAGGAGAATGTAGAATGGAAAAAACAAAAGTGTATTTTTCTAAGAACATTTCACCAGAGGGACTAGTAAATATTTATAAAAAATTAGGAATACAATTAAGTGGGAATGTGGCTGTTAAACTTCACTCTGGAGAAAAAGGAAATAAAAATTATTTAAAGCCAGAATTTGTAAAAGAAATAATTCAGTATGTTAAAGGAACAGTTGTAGAGTGCAATACAGCATATGAGGGAGCAAGAAATTATACAGAAAAGCATTTAAAACTTATTAAAGAACATGAATGGGATAAATATTTTAAGTTTGATTTATTAGACAGAGAAGGACCAGATTTAGTATTAGATATTCCAAATGGTAAAGTTCTAAAGAAAAATTACATTGGCAAGAACTTAGCAAATTATGATTCAATGCTTGTACTGTCTCACTTCAAAGGACATGCAATGGGAGGCTATGGAGGAGCATTAAAGCAATTGTCAATAGGCTGTAGCTCATCTGCTGGAAAAACTTTAATACATACAGCTGGAGTAACAGATGACCAAACAAAATTATTTGACAATCTACCTGAGCAAGACAGATTTTTAGAAGCAATGGCAGATGCTGCAGAGTCAGTGGTAAACTACTTTAAAGGGAATATAGCATTTATAAATATTATGAAAAATATTTCAAAAGATTGTGACTGTGATGCAAATGCATCAGCACCTTGCATGAAAGACATAGGAGTTTTAGCATCATTAAATCCAATTGCAATAGACCAGGCTTGCCTAGACCTAGTATATAATTCAGATGACCCTGGAAAAAGCGTTTTAATAAAAAGAATAGAATCTTTACATGGTGTTCATACAATAGAAGCAGCTTCAAAACTTGGATTTGGTTCAAGAGAATATGAACTAATAAACATTGACTAAAAATAAAGCAAGCAGTATTAATGCTATTTAAGTTAAATATAATCTAAGGGAATATTATATTTCTATAATATTCCCTTAAAAACTATTTTACATTTAAAAAAGTATATAAATTTGTATTACTTATTTTTTCTAGAGATTCACCATCATATATTGAATAATTATTTTTAGATAAATCAATTGGAATATGAACTCTACAAGTATAAAAATTATTATTTATATCAAATATATTAATATTAAAATAAATATTAGCATTAAGCCTATCTGGACTAATATTAGCAATTCTTAAAAGCTTACCATTATATTCTATAGTCACATTATTTAGACCCGCATTGAAATTTTCCAAAACATTTGCATTAATATATTCTAGTGTAATAGGATTAGATAAATTGTTATATACATAAGGAACAGAAAAATCTGTATTAGCATTATTGTCTAGTACTTTAAAATCTATTCTTTCAGACATATTAATATCAAATTTATTTAATTTTCCAAATTCTAAAGGATTTTTATAAATAAATACAGTATTTGAATTTTGACTATCAGTAGAACAAGATATGTTATCAATATAAAACTCTCTTACAATAATATTTTTCTTATTAGTAATATAAAATGAAATATCTGTAAACTGATAAATATCTAGTATAAAAGATTTTTTTATATCAGTATTTTGCTTTGCATTGGCACTATGATATAGAGTTATTTCATCAATAGTAAATATTTTTTGCGAATTTAGCTGATAAAACTTTTCCATCTCATTTTCAAAGATAATTTTGTTTGAAAAAAAAGAAGCAATATGATTTAATAACATAATAAAAATAAAAATACAAATTAAAGTAGAAAATGTTTTTAAAAATAAATTTATATTATTTTTATTAATAAAAATTTTACTTTTCTTTCTAACTCTTTTTGATTTTTTAAATCTAGAATTCATATAAAAAATATTCTCCTTAAATTTTATTTGTTATTATAATATTATATATTTAAAATTTAGGCAATACAAAAACAAAAAATACCATAAAAATACAATGGGGAATAATGGGAATTTCATTGACAAAAATCGCTATAAAATATAAAATAAAAATAGGTGATGATATGAATCTTAAGCAAAAAAAACGAAAAATAGTAGATACTAAAAAAGCAATAATTTTAATAACTTGCTGTATTATTTTATGTGTTTTTTGTATTATATTGGCTGTTGTTAGTATTCTTAGTAAAAATACATCATATGCATCTGCAGCACCAGAACAAGAAAATGTTTATCATAACATTGAAAGCGATATTAATATTTTAGATATTTTAAATCAAAATACGAAAGAGGCATATAAAGAAGAGTTTATAACAGAAGAAACAACATTAGAATATACAACAATTTATGAGGAAGATGCTAGTTTACCAAAAGGAATGGTTAAAGTATTACAAGAGGGCGTAGACGGAATAAAGCAACAAACTATTAAAAAAATATATTTAAATAATCAGTTAAAGGAAGAAGAAAGAACAGAATCAAAAATAGTAATACCATCAATTAATAAAATAGTTGCTGTTGGAACATCTCCTTATTCTAGTAATTATAAAATACAAATAGGAGACACTCTTTTTGTAACACCAAATACTTTGAGTGTTATGAATAAACCTGATAAAAAATCAGAAAAAGTTTTTACAATTTATTCTGATGAAGAAGTTAAATTGTTAGAAATCCAAGGAGAATGGTACAAAATATCTTATAAAAACTACACAGGATATGCACCTGCTAATTGCTTTACCTATTTAAAACCACAGTCTTTATTACAAAATAATATTGGTTCTGAAGATAATTATTCTAAAGAACAATTATTAAATAAATTAAGTTTTTCAATGAACCTAAATGAGCCTAGTGGATTAACATTAGAACAATTTAGAAAAATCCTTTCAAACAATAAAGAAGATAAAAACAAAATTTTTGAAAATAACGCAGATTATTTTTACTATATAGAAAAACAGTATAATATTAACGGAGTTTTTGTAGCCGCAATAGGAATTCATGAAAGTGGATGGGGAACTTCAAAAATATGTTTAAATAAAAATAATCTGTTTGGATATGGAGCTTACGATAGAGACCCATATAATAGTGCTTACACATATAATAATTACTCAGAAAGCATTGATTTAATTGCAAGAGTACTGGTTAAATATTATTTAAATCCAGAAGGAACTAGCATCTATGATGGACAAGTTGCAAGTGGTGACTATTACTTTGGAGCAACTCTTACAGGAGTAAATGAAAAATATGCAACTGATAAAAATTGGGCAAATTCAATCTATACATGGATGAAATTCTTATATAATAATCTATAATTTGGTAAAAATTACTTGATATTTTAAAAAGATTATTGTATTATTATATAAACAAAATTTAAAGAAATGTAAAAGCAATAAACGTTATAATAAATTTTATTAAATTAAAAATAGCTATTTACTAACTAAAGGAGGAGCTAATTATGAAAAAGCTACTATTTGTAATGGTAGTTATAACAATAATAATTGGAATATTGCTTATTAATACTAGTACTATTTTTGCATCAAATGATATAGAAATAACTACAACAAATACAAAAAATAATATTAATACTTCTAGTCAAAGAGCAAATGAAAATAACGAGACTGATAGTGAAATTTATAAAATGAAAGAAAATGCACAACAAGAATTAAATGATTACATAGAGCTTTATGGTAGTGAATCGTATGGATTAACTGCATTTATTTTAAAACAAGTCCAGATTTATAGTATTCCTTTTTGCTTTTTAGGAGTTGCATTATCTGCAATTTATCAGTATATTATTGGTATTAGAAAATTAGATACAAGAGATAAAGGCTTTTATTCATTAGTTGGTTTTGTTACAATTTTTGTAATATGTCAAATATTACCACTTGTGTTTGCAATAGTAGTAAAAGGTTGGAGGGGTTAAACAAATGAAAGTTTTATTTGCGGTAAATAATGAAAGCGTTTCAGAAACAATAGTTAAAAAATATCAAAAAGACTATAAAGAAATTATATCTTACAAAAACGTTTATTATTTTAATGCAATTATTAAAGAAATTCAAAGAGATAAAACTTATGATAGGATTGTTATAGGAGAAGATTTAGAACCATTTGCAAACAATAATTATGAAACAATTGATAGATTTTTATTTGAAAAATTAGACAATATTAGCGATGAAGCAACAGACAACAATGAAAAGGAAACTCCAATTATTTTAATATGTTCTGATAGAAGAACAAAGTCAGATAACCTTTTAGTTAAACTTTTTGGTATAGGAATATATAGTGCTATTATTGGAAAAGATAGGAGCATTGAAGAAGTTTGTAGACTAATTAATAAGCCAAGAAGTAAAAAGGAAGCTAAAATTTACTATAAAATAGATTCAGAAGATGTTTCGTATCAATCTGAAAATGAGACAGATGTTAGTGAAACAGAAATTCAAAGCATTTTAAAGCATTATAAAAGTTTAGGAAAAAATGAAGACAAATATGTAGAAAGTTTTAACAATATTGCTACACAATATACAGATGCGCAACTTAGAATTATTATTAAATTTTTACCAATAGGAGTAAAAGCAGTACTAGAAGAAAAAAGCCCAAAGTACCAAGAAATTATTACCTTTGGAGATAAACAATATAAAAGAAGAAATACAGTAGATATTGGTAATAGCTATGAAGTAAAAGATAAAAAGAAAAAAGAAGTAAAAGTTGGTGATTCAACTTTAAAAATAGATGCTATTGAAAAAAGAGTGAGCAACCCACTAACTGGAAAGCCAATAATAATTCCGTCTACATCTAATGCAAATAAAGCAGAAGAATTAAGGGATAAGCTAGAAGATGTACATGGGACTCCAATTTTAAATAAGACAATTCAACCAATTTTAGATGAAGATGATGAACAAGACAATTCAACCAATATAGTAGAAGAAAAAGTAATAAGAGGAAGAGGTAGACCTAAAAAAGTTTCTGCTGAAGCAATAAACATGGTGGAAACTCCAAAAAAGGGAAGAGGCAGACCAAGAAAAAATCAACCTGAAGAAAAAGCAGAGCAACCAATTGATTTGTTTAATCTTGCTTCAGAAGAAAAAAGTTCAGATAATAACAATATGCTTCCTGGCATAGAAAACTTTGAATTAAATAAAACAGAACTTACGGACTCCACACCAATGGCTAACAACAAAGAAGAAAGCACTACATCAGAACTTCATGAAAATAATTACCAAGCTCAAAGCAATAATTATAATTCTACACAAGACATTCAACAAACTACTTCTTCTAATGTTCCAAATTATAATATGGCAAATTTGTTAACAAAAGATAATAAAATAGTAACATTTGTTGGAACGACAAAAAATGGAACATCTTTTATTGTAAATAATTTAGCAATTCTATTTTCTTCAATGGGAATTAATACAGCAATATTAGATGTAACCGAAAACAAAAATTCATATTATATTTTTACTAATAATGATGAAAGCCTACGACAAATAGCAATAAATTCAATTCCCAAATTGCAAGAAGGTACCGCAGAAGGGATAAAGGTAAATAGAAATTTAACTGTATATACTTCTTTACCAGGAGACGAACTTGATAACAATCCAGAAAAAATTTTATCAACATTAGCTAATAATTATTCATTAGTTTTAATTGATTGTGACTTTAAAACAGATATTCAGTATTTTGCATTATCACAAGAAATTTATTTAGTACAAACAATGGATATTTTAACAATACAACCATTAACTGCATTTTTAAGAGACTTAAAAAATAAAGGAGTATTAGAACAAGAAAAACTAAGAATAGTAATAAATAAAGATGCAAAAGTTAGAGGATTATCTGAAAGAGTATTAATTGGTGGAATTTCTTACTATAATGATCCATCAATGTCTTTTATGACTGAATTATTTAACAAAGAATTAGTTAAATTCTGTAATATACCTTTTGACTTGCAAACATATACTTCTTACTTAGAAGCAATGGTAAATTGTAATATATCATTAAATAGTTATGGAAAATCCTTTATGGTAAAACTAAAAGAACTAGCTAATATGGTATATCCATTATTAAATAAACAAAGCTATAGACCAAAACAAACAAACTATAGCAACTCAGCACCATTTTCCAATAATATGAATAGCACATTAAACCAAATGCGCAGTAAATATTAAAACAAAAATACTTGGAGGTGAATATTTTGGAATTTGTTGGTATAATTGTCCTAGTAATAATTGTAATAGCACTTTTAATATATAATATGATGATTCATAAAAAAATTCAGACATTTAGTAATATTAACCAAAAAATCAATAGCCTAAATGTACTCCAAGAATTTATGAATATTATAGGAAAAAATATTTCTGTAGATGAAAAGTTAGTTAATATAAACGATGTTTTAATGGAAAAATATGATATTAAATATTCTACTATTGTAGTTTTTAATGGCGCTGAATATGTAATAAAAGCAACAAATGTAGATGAAAAACATTGGGAAACAATGAAAAACTTACAAACAGAGCCGATTTTTAAGGATAGTATCTCAACTGCAATGCCAAAATATATTACAATTGACCAAGAAAATGACAGATTGCCATATCAAAAAATGGAATTTGCAAGAGCAAAATCTGCTATGTTTTTTCCGCTATATATAGATAATGTATATATTGGCTATTGGATAATAGAAAGTGGGAAAATGCATGCATTTGATAATTTAGACACAACTATTTTAGAAGTTATTAAAGAAAATATTGTTTCAGTTTTAAAAACTATTACTTATCAAACAACAATAGAAAAAATAGTAAGAACAGATTTATTTACAGGCTTATATTCTGCAGAATATTTATATGCTAAAGGTAAACACACAATTGACAAATATACGAGTTCAACTGTATGCATGTTTAGCATTACAAATATAGAAGAAGTAAATCAAAACTACAGTAGAAAAACAGGAAATAATATGATTATAGAAGTAGCAAATTTAGTAAAAGCAAATATATCTTCTGAATATATTTTTGTTAGATATATGGGCCCAAAATTTGTTATTGTATTTTCAGGAGTTGAACCAGAAGCTGTTATTGAGTTTTTAAAAGAAAATAAAAAAAATATGGAAGAGTTATCTATTAAATATGTCCCTGATAAGCCTACAAAAAAAATTCCTAAAAAAGAAATTACAGTTTCACCAATTATTAATATGGTACTTTCTACATATTATAAAGGAACTGCAATGGAAGGCATTACTCGGAAAATTAGAAAATTATATTGATAATGCTTCAAAATCTGAACATTCAATAAATTATATATAAGGAGGAATTTATAATGATTGATGATAAAACAATGAATTTTAAAGTTGAAAAAGACAATAATGTAAAAGCAAGAGAAATCTTAAAACAAGTATATCAGGCATTAGTAGAAAAAGGATATAATCCAATTAATCAAATTGTAGGTTATATTTTATCTGGAGATCCAACATATATAACTAGCCATAATGATGCAAGAAATTTAATTAGACTAATTGAAAGAGATGAATTACTTGAAAAATTAGTAAAAAATTATATAGGATTAGATTAGAGAAAGATATGCGTAAATTAGGAATAGATTATGGTGATGTAAGAGTTGGAATAGCTATTACAGATGAATTAGGAATAACAGCACAAGGATTAGAAACTATTACATGTAATAGAAATGATAAAATGCTTTTAAGGCGATTAGACGAAATTTTAATGAAATACCAAATTGATACTATTGTAATAGGACTACCTTTAAACATGAATGGAGAGGAAACTGAAAGAACTCAAATTACAGAAAGATTAATTCACAAATTAAAGTGCAAATATAATAAAATCAATATTGAAACAGTTGATGAAAGATTAACAACTGTACAAGCACATAAAACAATGAATGATTTAAACATAAAAAAATCTAAAAAACGTTCTATTGTGGATTCAATAGCGGCAGTATATATATTGGAAACTTATATAAACAATCCCCAAAATATAGAAAATAATAAAAACAAAATATAATACTAATTTTTTCTTTTATAATAAAAGGAATAGGAAATTAATAAATGGAAAATAATATTATAAAGATTTTAAAGTTGTAGAAATACACATTATATATAATTTGAAAGGAGAAAAATATGAGTGAAGATTTAAATAATAATTTAGAAATGGATGAGGAATTAGATAACATTATAGTTTTGAATGATGAAAATGGAAAGGAAGTTCAATTTGAATTTTTAGATTTAGTTGAACTAGATAATGAAGAATATGTAGTATTACTACCAGTCGAAGAAGAAGGGGAAGAAGATGACGGAGAAGTAGTAATCCTAAAAGTAGAAGATACAGATTCAGAAGAAGAGGAGAGCTATGTTAGTGTAGACGACGAAGAAATACTATCAAAAGTATTTGAAATATTTAAAGAAAAATTTAAAGATGAATTTAATTTTGTAGATGAAGAACCATAATTAAAGTATGGAACATATAAATAAGTTCTATTATTGCAAATACTCATTCAAAAAAAATAATTTTGGTGACCCGTACGGGAATCGAACCCATGATTCAGCCTTGAGAGGGCTGCGTCTTAACCGCTTGACCAACGGGCCATTTACAATTATTTATTATACATGATATATTTGGCAAAAGCAATACTTTTATGTTTTAATAATAAAAAAATAAAAATTTATTTAAATTTCCCTTGACAAAAACGTTTGTTTGATATATAAAGTAAATCAAACAAACGTTTTTATAAAGGGAGAGAAAATATGATTAATACATTACATATTAAAAATATAGGAATTATTGATGACTTAAGCATTAATTTAAATGAAGGATTTAATGTTCTAACAGGAGAAACCGGTGCACGGCAAAACTTTAATTATTGATTCTCTTAACATTTTAGCTGGTGCAAGATTTTCAAAAGATATTATTAGAAGAGGAGAAGAATATTCTTTTATTGAAATGTGCTTATACTTGCCAGAAAATGAATTAAGCATTGATGGAAATATTATTATTTCTAGAGAAATTCATACTAATGGAAGAAATCTATGTAAAATAAATGGAAGAATGGTTACAGTAAATGAATTAAAAAAATTTATGGAAAACATAATAGACATACATGGGCAATACGATAATCAAACACTAATGAATGTTAATACTCATATTAATTTACTAGACGAATATGCTGGTGAAAAACTTAAGAACTTAAAAATTAAATATATAAACTTATTTAAAGAATATAAACAAATTCAAGAAAAGATTAAGCAAAACTATGGAGATGAAAAAGAAAAACAAAGAAAACTCGACTTACTAAAATATCAATTAACTGAAATTGAATCTGCGAAATTAAAAATAAAAGAGGATATAGAACTTGACACAAAAAGAAAAATAATGCTATCTTCAGAAAAAGTTGCAGAAAATTTAGAAATTGCTAATATAGAAATCGGAGAAAAATGTATTGATTGTTTAAACAATAGTATAAAGGCCATTGAAAAAATTGCAGACGTGGATAAAGAATATAAAAACATATTAACTAGTTTAAAGAATATGTATTATGAATTGCAAGAAACAGCAAGGCAAATAAATGAAAATAAAGAATGTACTTTTTTTGATGAAAATGAAAGAAACGAAATAGAAGAAAGACTTGACACCATATTTTCTCTAAAACGAAAATATGGAAACAGTATTGAAGAAATTTTAGATTATAAAGAAGATATAAAAAATGAAATAAAGCGAATTGAGAATTTGGAAGAATATATGGAAATCTTAAAAAAAGAAAAACAACAAAAAGAAAATGATATGTATAAAATATGTACAGAAATTACACAAGAAAGAACAACATTTGCAAAAAAAATTAGTAATGAAGTAAACATACAACTAAGAGACTTAGAAATGAAAAATGTAGTTTTTGAAACCAAAATAGATTCAATAGAAAATTTTAATGAGAATGGACTAGACAATGTTGAATTTTTAATTTGCACAAATGTAGGAGATTGCTATAAGTCATTAGCTAAAATTGCATCAGGTGGAGAAATGGCAAGGATTATGCTAGCCATAAAATCAGTATTAGCAGATGTAGATAAAGTACCTATATTAGTATTTGACGAAATTGATACAGGAATTAGTGGAATTGCAGCAAAAGCAGTTGCAAATAAACTAAAAGTAATATCTAAATCACATCAAGTATTATGTGTAACCCATTTGGCAACAATTGCAGCTCAAGGAAATTATAACTACTATATTAGTAAATCTGTTTTAAAAAATCAAACTAAAACAAGTATTGACTTATTATCTGAAGAGGAAACAATACGTGAAATTGCAAGAATCGCAAGTGGTGAAATATCAGAAATAACATTAAAACATGCTGAAGAGTTAAGAAAAGCAGGATAATATGCTCATATAAAATATTTATTACATAACATTTTTGAATTTTGCTCAAATAACAATAATTAACATAAAAAAACAAAATTTATGTTAATATTGTTTACAAAATTATCTATCTAATATATAATATTATTTATTAAATATAAGATATTGGAGGAATTGAAAATGAGTGAAAATGAAGGAACGACCATAGAGCAACAAGAACTAGACATGAATCATCTAATAAAAATTAGAAAAGAAAAATTGGAAGAACTAAGAGAAAAAAATAAGGATCCATTTGAAAACACAAAATATAAAAGAACTCATATGAGTAAAGATATAAAAGATAATTATGTAAAACTAGAAGGGGAAACTGTCAAAATTGCAGGTCGTATTATGGCTAAAAGAATTATGGGCAAAGCATCTTTTTGCCATATTCAAGATATGCAAGGGCAAATTCAGAGCTATGTTAGCACAAACGATTTAGGAGAAGAAAACTATAAAGAATTTAAAAGCTATGACATAGGAGACATTATTGGAATTGAAGGATTTGTGTTTAAAACAAGAACAGAAGAAATTTCTATTCACGCAAAGCAAGTAACTTTGCTTTCTAAATCGTTGAAGCCACTTCCAGAAAAATTTCATGGTTTAAAAGATACAGACTTACGTTATCGCCAAAGATACACAGACTTAATTATGAATCCAGAAGTAAAAGAAAGCTTTATTTTAAGAAGTAAAATTATTAGTGAAATTAGAAATATATTAGATGAGAAAAACTATCTAGAAGTAGAAACACCTATTCTAAATACAATATCTGGAGGAGCAACTGCAAGACCATTTATTACACATCATAATACACTAGACATTGACATGTATTTAAGAATTGCTCTTGAATTAAACTTAAAAAGACTTATTGTAGGTGGTTTTGATAAAGTATATGAATTAGGTAGAGTATTTAGAAATGAAGGTATGGACATTAGACATAATCCAGAATTTACAATGTTGGAACTTTATGCAGCATATCAAGACTATCACGACATGATGAACATCACAGAAGAAATTTTTTCAAAAACAGCTCAAAGAGTTCTAGGAACTACAAAAATAGAATATCAAGGACAAAAAATTGATTTAACTCCTTCGTGGAAAAGAATTTCAATGATTGATTCAATTAAAGAAGTAACAGGAATTAATTTTAATGCTATTAATTCTGATAAAGATGCAGTAACATTAGCAAAGAATAAAAATATAGAAGTATCAGAAACAAAGCAAACAAGAGGAGATGTAATTAGCTTGTTCTTTGATGAATATGTTGAAAAAACATTAATACAACCAACATTTATTTATGACTATCCTGTAGAAATATCACCTCTTGCTAAGAGGAAAAAAGAAGACAATCGTTTGACTGAACGTTTTGAAGTATTTATTGGCGGAAGGGAATATGGAAATGCATTCTCTGAACTTAATGATCCAATTGATCAATATGAAAGATTTAAAAAACAAGTAGAAGCTAGAGAAAAAGGAGACGAAGAAGCTGGCATGATGGACGAAGATTATATTAATGCACTAGAAATTGGATTACCACCAACTGGAGGACTAGGAATAGGAATTGATCGCCTTGTTATGTTATTAACAGATTCTGCTTCTATTCGAGATGTACTATTATTTCCAACAATGAAACCTTTGAGCTAGAACATTAGCAAATTAAAAATAAATCTTAATAAATACTAAATCTTCTAAATATAAAAGAAATCAATTCCGAAAACTTAAAAAATATTTACATTTTCGGAATATAATGATATACTAATTTTTGAGGTGAATAAAAAAATAGTAGTTTTAATTGTTGCAATAATAATACTTGCAATTTTAGGAGTAGTAGCTTATGTTTAAATATTAAAGAATAGAAATGCTAATTTCTATTCTTTTTAAAATTTATAAAAAAACTGTAACCTTTTTTAAAAAAATGTTACTATATATATAGTTAAAATAAAAGGAGATTTAAGTTCAAATTGAAAGAAGAAATTTTAAGAGATTATTTATTAAATGGTAAAATAGATATAGATAAACTATTAGACAACTTCTACGGATATGTCTATATAATTGTAAGAAATGGAATTAGTGTGTACTTAACAGATGAAGATATTGAAGAAATAATATCAGACGTATTTATTGCACTATGGAGGAATAGCAAAATTCTTTCGAACACAACAGATATAAAAAGCTATCTAACAGGAACTGCTAAAAACATTATAAAAAATAGATATAGAAAAAATGAAATAAATTTTTCTATATCTGAATTTGAAGAAAAAATTATAGATAAGAGTAATCTTGAAAAACAAGCAGAAGAAAATGAGCAAAACATAATAATAAAAAAATTACTAAAAACGCTAAAAAGAGAAGAATATACTGCATTTATTATGTTTTACTATGAAAACAGAACAACAAAAGAAATTGCAGAAAAATTAAATTGCTCTGTAGGAAATGTAAAAGTAATTTTGCATAGAGTTAGGAAAAAAATAAGAAAAAATTTAGAAGACGGAGGCTATGTCTATGGAAAATAATAAGCTAAAAGAGAAAATAAGGGAAAACATAAAAGAAGAAATAGCTATTTCAAACATTATAAAAGAGCAAAATATAAACAATAAGAAACATAACAAGGTTATATTTGGATTATTTTCAGCTTGTGCTCTGGTTATATTGTGTATATTTATTAGCAAAAACACTAACTTATTAAATACAAATAGTATTGAATTTGCTGAAAATGATAATATAATAGAAAGTAATAATGCTAATATACCCAAAGATAATATTGTATTCAATGATATGAATAAATTAGATATCCAAATGGCCTCTATAGATGGAAAATTTCAAGAAAAGAACATAATTCACCAATTTGAATTTCTAAATAATATTTATATACCTGAATATATGAGTTTAATTAGGCAAGGTGAATTATATGTTAAAGAAAATAGTACAAGCAAAGATTATGCAAGTGAAGATTATACAAAGTTAAGACAATATTGCTTATGGTATTCAGCTTCTGGTAATGAAAATCCTGCACATATAGAAATTATTTTTACAAAAGAGGAGACAATATTAGATGATTGTATTAATCCAGATGTAGACTATATACCTAGTTCAATAATTAGTGGAAAAGAAATAACATTATTTAAATCAGAGTATTTGCCAGACAAAAGCAAAATAGCAGGAGCTGCTTTCTTTGAAGTTGACGGCTATAAAATTTCTATTGAAACAACTAAAATTAGTGAAAATGAATTTATAAATTTAATAAAATCAATGATATTTTAATTTATTTATATTGGCTTTTCAATACAAAGAATTGCAAAACTATATGACATTATAAATTGGTTAGCAAAATAGTAATATGTTTTTATTTTTAAATTATAAAATGAAAGGTTAAATTGGTGGTAAAAATGAACAAAAACCAGAAAATAATTATTGGAATTTTAGTTGCATTTATTATAGTTGTGGGTATAGTTGTTGTATACAAAGTAATTGAAAATAGTGTTACAAGAAGGGCAGACTTTAATTATACGGTTGAAAATGTTAGCCATGGTCCTGTTGAAACAATAGACAATCAGAAAAATGGAAAAAAATATTATAAAGAAATAGATAATATTAAATTAGAATTAAATATTCCAAATGGCTGGAACTACGAAGAAATTCCAAAAGACGAAGAAAATAATTTTTATAAATATGCTCTAAAGTTGTATAAAAATAGTGAAAATCAATATGCAATGTTATATTTTTACAACGAACCATTTGGAGTTTGTGGTACAGGTAGAACATCAAAAAATATTATTTTAAATAATGGGGTAGAAGCTACTATAGGATATTATGATGGAAATAAGAATTGGTCTGACATATCATTTTATAACATCAATATAAATGTAGCAGTTATAAATTATGGATTAATTAATGAAGATGCAGATGAAATAATTGAATTTATAAAAACAATAAATATTACTGAAAATAAAGATATATAGAAGAACTTTTGAAATTTATCAAGATTATACATAACATCATTTCCATCATCACTTGATAAATTGAATTTAATATTAGGATATTTTATTTGCAATTTTATAATTAAAATACGTTTATATCGATTTAAGTTACAACTAAATGCATTAATTATAAATTACTTTAAAATGAAGATTTTTACCTAAAATTTACTAAATTATAATATTGTAAAAATTGCCTAAAAAGTGCCAAAAAAGCGACGCACGAGAATCGATTTTAAGCCGTGTTTATTTTTTAGACATATAGTTTGTTGTCTGTTAAAATAGCTAAAATAGAGAAAT
>OLIW01000200.1_pt1 | contig 75719 bp, 92 predicted proteins | sample 1601321 | NCBI WGS metagenome assembly OLIW01 (sample SAMEA2452114, study PRJEB22498) | human gut metagenome
GCATTTATATATAAATTTAAATCGTTAAATTATTATTAATCGTTAAACTACTACTAACTATATATAAAGAAGAAATATTAATTTTATAAATACCCCCACGTGATAGATTATTTTACTATTAAAATAGTAATATAGTCGTTTTTTATGATATAATTTATACGTAATTTCATTTGAAGGGAAGATAATATGATAGCAATTACTTATGATAAAGAAACAAATTCTGTATTCCAACATTTTGGAAGAACTTAGTATTTTTATTTATTTCATGAAGAAACTGGTGAAGAAAAGATTATAGATAATGGTGGATATTCACATCATGATCTAGTACCATATTTAAAATCAGCAGCTAAAGAAACTTGGTGGAATGGAATTCTATGGGACTATGTTCTCTTATATAGATTTAGAAACTATGGAAGAAAAGTTTGTATCAGTTAAAGAACAAGGTGGAGAAAAATTAATTCCTGAAGGTAATTCTAGTGCAGGTACTGTATACGCAATTTGTAATAGTAACTCAATGATTGGTGTAGCTAGAATTGAATGTTCTTTGAATGAAAAAGGTAGCGGAAAGTTTGATGTTACTGGTTTGGGTAATTCTAAGGAATTGAAGGAATCAGTTAAGACAGCACAAAACTACTTTAGAGCTAATGCTAAACATATTAGTCAAACCATTTCTTTGGATCAAAAAGATTATTTAACTCATGTAGAAGATTGCATGGGTATTAATGGAACTGTAAATAAAGTTGATGACTTAGCTAATGCACTTCAAGTATGCTTTGATGCGGGAGCTAAAAAGATATTATTACCTATGAGTAGTGCGGCTGATATTGCAACTGTACCAGCTGATTTATTTGCTAAATTCCAAATTAGTTTTTACAGTAGTCCTGAAGATGCAGCTGTAAAAGCATTAGGTATTGAATAATTAAAAAAAGGAGGAAAGGCAATTTGAGTGGATTTTTAGATTTTATTTCTAACTTCATAGAGATTACTGGCAATTCGACGGCAGATTCAATAATACTTACTATTATAGGTTTAATTGCCTTTCTAGTAGCTTTCGGATTTGTAGGTATGATATTTGATGCTCTAGGTATTTATGATTCCGATTTAATGAGTGACACTCATTGGATAGTTAGAGTGATTATATTTCTAGGGCTTTCTTTTATATGCATAGAAATTGCTAAATTTATTAAATGGTTATTTAGTTTTCAGTGGTGGATCTATCTTATTGCAGGAATAGTTCTTATTGGAATAATAATCCTTGTGTTTGTAATAAAACATAAGATTATGAAGAAAAAATCAGCTGCTTCAAAAAATGAAAAAGTAGTAGAAATATTAGAAACTACTGAAAAGGCAAAAGAAGAAATAATTACAATAGATAGAGATCATTGTCCAAGATGTGGCGGTTTGCTTGTTAAACGTCATGGCCCATATGGCAATTTTTATGGATGTGAAAACTTTCCAATTAATAATTGTAGATATACAAGGAAGTTTAAATAAACGAGAAAAGGAGTGATGTTTAATGGAAAGAGTAACCAAAAAACAAAGTAGTGAAGCAAGAGAGTTTGCAAAAAAAGTTATGAATTACCTTCATAATAAATTAAGCGATAAATATACTTTTGCAGAACGATTGGTTGGTTCAGCTCAATGGAATACTATATTAAAAGATAATAATGGTTTTTGGGATATTGATTATCAACTCTTGTTAACAAGTAACTCCGAAGAATATTTAAAGAATGGACTTAAAAATGCTACAAAGATAAAAAATGATTTTTTTAATTGTCTAAATGAAGTATTTAGAAATAATAGAAATTTTAGAGTTGAAAACTCTTCTACTGCTGTAACATTGATTAATTTGAAAGATAAATATTCTTATGATTTTGTGATAATTAGATTGTTTCCTGAAAACAAAGAAATTATTAGAAGGAACAATAAAAGAAATTCAAGCATCAATGAGTTCACTTGGAACCAACTACCTAAATTTAACGATGCATATAAAAAACTTGATAAATTATCTCCTATGAAAAAACAAGATTTAATCGAAAATCATATTCTCCCTAGAAAGATAATTGAAAAACAAAAAAATGAAAATGATCCTACTAAGAAATCATCTTGCGAAGTGTTCATAGAAGAGGTTAATAATTATGTTAGAAAAAGAAATTATTGATTATAATCAACATAAACAAGAAATATACCATTGGGTCAATTTAAAGGGCGAATATAGATACCAAGCAGTTATAGATTTTTTAAAAAAGAAGAATATAATGTGTTCTTGGGACAATGTTACTTATTATATAAAATATGATAAAAGAATTCTTATTAATTCATTTAAATACATCGTTTTTCTTGAGGAGCTATATAAATCATTTATAAAGCAAAATAAGGATATAAAGCAAAGCACACTGCTTAGTTATGAATTTGGTAGGGCTTTAGATGAATATTTATCAATAGGTGATAAAGCAAATTATGATGGCATCGATTTGAAATTGTTGATTGCTAAAAAAGATACAATTAATTCATTTAGAAACAAAGTTGTTCACAATAAGATATTATTAAATCACTTATATAATGGTGAAACATTAGAAGAAGTTTTGAATATCTTTGTTAAAATTCTACCTAAATCATATAGAACAGGATTTATTAAAGATATGAATAGTTGTTCTAAGGGAATAACTGATACATCTTGGCATATTGAAATAAAAGAATAGGAGGTTTTAGAAGATGAGATTATTTAATGATTCATTAACAATGAGATTTAATACTCTTGAAAGAAATATAAAATCAAAGAGTAATTCTTTTTACGATTCCTTTCTTGATTTATTAGAGGCTACAATTAAATATTTCTTAGAAGAAAATAATATATCATATGATGATTCTAGAACTTGTGGTTATTTAGTTAAAGAAGAATCAATAAAAAACTTTTTGTTAGTTGTGCTTAAACTTGATGATTACACATACAATAAGCTTCCTGATTATATTAAAAAATGTAATGACCATAAACATAAAAAAGAAAAGAATCTTGGAATTGATAGTATTATTAACTACCTTAAAGTTTATTTTGATTTAACCAATTATTACATCGATTATATAAAAGGTGTTAGAATAGAATTTGATGCTAATTATTTTTCATCTATTTATGGTGAAACTGAACGATTGAATAATGAATATAAAGAAGAAGTTCTAAGACTTAAAGATGAATTAAAGGAATCATATGAAACTAATAAATTATCAAAACAAGATATAGAACAATATAAATCATTACTATCAATTAAAGACATTGAATTATTAAATCTTGATGAACAAAATAGATTGCTCCAAAATCAAATTGATGTATTAAAAGATATAAAGATTAATTCTATGGAAGAAAAGCTTAATAAGACTATTGATATGCTTAATAATATGCAAGATTATTTAGTTGAAAATAGAATTATTGCTAGAAGAACCTCTAAATTAATTGATGGCAAAGAAATTACAGATGAAGAACTAGCAGCTGAAAGAAGAAAATTGGAGGCGATTAAGAATGGACAATAAGCCTCAAAATGTATTTGAAAAACTTGATAAACAAGGAGAGCAAATAGAAGACATATCCCAAAGACTTGAAGGTATTAGCATAAACGATTTGTATGCTTTAGCTAAAAGAACATGGGATTATGAAGATTATCAAACAGCTCAAAAATATTATAATCATATCAGTCTACTAAACCCTTTAGATTGGGAAGCACCATTATATGCTTCACTATGCAATTTTAAAGGTTATCATGATATGTTCTTCTGGACTAAAGTGCCTGAACAAGCTGAAAAAATAATTGTCTCTACAATAAAATATATTAATAACTTAGAATTAGATTCTGATAAAAAGGAAATAGAAATGTCTAAATGCATTGAAATAATAAAGACAGAAATGCTAAGGACCAAAGATCATTATTTTAAATATAAAAAAGAATATGACGATACTGATTCTGATTATATCTATGTTCTTGAAGAGTACTTTCTAAATGTCAATAACGAGATAAAAGATATTGAGCTAAAAGCAATTAAAGATTTTAAAATAGCACTTGCTGAAAATTGTTTGAGTTTGATTGAATCAACAAATAAGATATCTTCAAAAATTTCTAAAGATGTATATAAAGAATTAAGAAGTGTTTCATCTAAAATTATTGCTATCGATTTCGATAAAGTTGTTGAAGAAAACAAGAATGTTGCTAAGCCTAAAAATGAATTATCATTTGAAGAAATAAAAGAGATTAAGTTAAAAGGAAAGATGTATTTCGAATATAATGATAAAGTTATTTCAAAACGTCATTTTAAAAATAAAATCATATTTTCTAGCATATTGATATTATTATCGTTGACCGGAATTGTTTCTTCATTTTTATCTAAAGCTTGGTTAAGTTTAATTTATATTTTACCTTTATTGTATGGTCTTTACTTAATTGGTGCTGCTTTCACGCAAAAAGAAAGAATAAAATGTAATTCATTATTTTCTCCTAAGCGAGAGTACAATAGACTAACTTCTGATGGTAATATTGTGACAGAAAATAAGGTGAATATAATTAAAATAGTATTTGGAATAGGTAGTGTCGCATTGATTGGATTAGGAATATTTTTCTTTATTTCGATATTTAACTACGAAGAGTTGGATTTAACATTAAAAATAATCCTTATGATATCAATGGTTTTAGACGCAATTGTTTATTACTTAGCTTATTTGAAATTTAGTAATGAATACCATTCTAAATTCCATGGTAAATATTCATATTGCTATAAAGGTAAATATTATAAATTTGATAAATAGGCAAAATATAAAATAGTGTTACAAGAAAAAGACTGAATTCGTGAAAATTTAGTCTTTTTTTGATATAATATAAGCGTGTCAGAAGAATACTCTGGAGCATTGGTACAAACATACCTTCGCAAAGGAGGTATTGCATATGACACAAGTAGATGAAAGACTAGCTAAGGTTGGTCAAAATCTTAAAAAATTTATTTCTGAATCTAAGTATAAAACACAAGTTTCTTTCGCATTGGATGGGATGGGTCAAGACCCTTCTGTAATCCGTAGATGGATTAAACATGGTGTTAATAGTTTATCTACTATTATGTATATTGCTCAAGTTTTAGAAATAGATTTTATGGAGCTTCTTAAATAAGGAGCTTCTTTTTTTTATGCCTAAATTTGGTTTAGGCACCTTGATATATATATATATATATATTACAATATAAGGTAGTAAACTCATCGATAATTAGTAGTGCAAATATCGTCCTATGAAGGACTTCAATTTCAAACTAAAATGTAAGTGTAAAATTAATAATTCATCAATTTAATGGTAAGAAAGAAGTAGTGCAAATATTGCTCTATCGTGATGAATCATTGCTTGATAAACTATAAGTGAAATTGGAGAACAAGACAATGAAAAATGAATTCGAAAAATATTTTATGGTAATCGCTAAATGTGGACATGTAGGTAGAAAAAAATATATTCCAGTAAAATTTACAGTAGTAGCTGAATCAGGTAAAGAAGCAGCTAAAAAAGTAAGACAATTTCCAAGAGTAAAACACAATCATAAGGATGCAATTCTAGATGTTAGATGTATTAAATTAGAAGAATTCTTAGAAATAAAAGAGATCAATGAAAATGATCCTTATCTAAAATGTCATTCAAAACAAGAACAAAATCTAATAGTTAATCTAGCTGAAAGAATGGTAGCTGATTTACATAATGTGAAACAAGCGTTTGATAAACAAGATAGAAAAGATAGAGTTGCTTATAAATTAAAAAAATTCAAAATCTTAGAAGAATCTTCAAAAAAGGAGGATTACTGCTATGCGTATTAATTCTATTAAATATAATAATTCTCATGTTGATGGTCCTGGAATTAGAACTGTACTCTTCATGCAAGGATGTAATATCCATTGTAAAGGATGTCAAAATAAATCCACATGGGACATCAATAAAGGAAAAGAAGTTAGTATTGACGACTTAGTTAATGAATTTAAACAAAAAGTATTTAATAAAAAAATTACTATTTCTGGGGGTGAACCATTGGTTCAAAAAGATGAATTAGTAAAACTTATTGATAAGCTTTCTAATGAAGGCTTTGATATAGCTTTATACACAGGACACACAAGAGATGAAGTTCCTTTTGAAATTATTCCAAAGCTTAAATATTTAAAGACTGGTAATTTTATTCAAGAATTGAAAACAACAATAAAACCTTTTGTAGGTTCAGAAAATCAAATTTTTGAGGAGATATCTAAGGATGAAACAACTAAATAATGATAATGCTGCTAATAGAACTAGCTATGTTGGATATGTATATAACGTAGGTGAAAAAGAATATAAAAACAAAATATTAAATAGTCTTCCAAAAGAATGGGCAAATTTACATAGAACTGGTGCAATTCATATCCATGATTTGGATGCCTATGATTTAACTTATAATTGCTTAACATTCGATATTATAAATAAGTTTCCATATGATGAATTTAAAATGTTTAATGAGCAAGGTAAGATCATCCATTTGTTTGAATTTATCAAAGATTTATTTACTAAACTAGGTAATGAACAATCTGGTGGTATGGCATTTGCTAATTTCGATAATGAAATAGCTGAAATACTAACTACACTTGAAATTGAGTATACAAAGTATAAAGACTTAATCAGTGATTCAATTGCTGAATTAATATTATGGTGTAATGGAAATCATTCAAGAATGGGTCAAACTAGTTATTATGTGACTTTAAATATTGGTTTAGCAAGAAATGAATGCGCTAGATTCATCGCTCATGAAGTAATTGATAGATTCTTAAAATTAGGTGATATGGTATTTAAACCAAATATCGTATTTAAAGTAGTTGATGGAATAAATAATAAACCAAAGGATCCTAATTATGATCTACTTAAATTAGCTCTAAATTGCTCGTCTAAAAAGATGATTCCTACTTATCTACTTTGTGATTGTAAAGGTGATAAAAAAACAAATCCAGAAAGATTATCAGTAATGGGATGTAGAACTAGAGTTGTATCCGACATTTATGGTGAAGATGGTGCAATGGGCAGAGGTAATATCACAAATATTTCTATTAATCTTCCTAGACTTGCTTTAGAGATTGATAAGAATAATAAAGAATTATCAATTGATGAAAAATTTGATCTTCTTAAAACAAAATGGGATGAAGTAGCTAGAGTTACAAAAGATATCTTACTTGATAGATATCATAAGGTTTGTAAAAGAACTCCAGATGATTTTCCAACAAATAGTGCTTATCATCTATGGTGCGAAGACTTCAAAGGTGATTTAGAAGAAGTATTCAAGCATGGAACATTATCACTAGGATTCATTGGATTAAGTGAAGCTATAGAAGTTATTACTGGTTCAAAGTATTATTCAAGCATGGATAATTATATTATGACTTTGGGCTTCGTAAAGCATATGAGAGATTATTGCGATTTCTTGAAGAATGAATACAAACTTAATTTTTCATTACTTGCAACATCGGGCGAATTAATTAGTGGTAGATTCATTGATTTTGATAAAGAACTATATAAACCAGATGTTGATATTTTTACAAAAGGTTATTATACAAATTCATTCCATATAGATGTTGATTCAAGGCTACCTGGATATAAGAAGATTCAACTTGAAGGATTATTCCATGAAATATGTAATGGTGGATGTATTACTTATATTGAGCTTGGTGAAGCACCATTAGGTAATGAAGAATCTTTAGAAGAATATATCAATATTGCAGTTGAAGCTGGTGTGCATTATTTAGGCTTTAATTTTCCGAAAGATGTATGTAATGACTGTGGAACAACTGGTGTATTTGATTTCTGTCCTAAATGTAAATCAAAGAATATAACTAGAATTAGAAGAGTGTCTGGCTATCTAGAAATATTAGATGGTTTTACTAAAGGTAAAAAAGCTGAAGAGAAAAATAGAAGGAAGAATTAACGGATGATATATTATATTTCTGATACCCATTTTAATGACCAAAAGATATTTGATAAATGTAAGAGACCATTTGAATCACTTGATGAAATGAAAAAAACAATTATCAAAAAATGGAATAATAAAGTTAAAGATACAGACATTGTCTATGTTCTTGGTGATATAGGCAAAGATGATGATCCATCTACTATAGATATCTTTAAAAAATTAAAAGGTCATAAGCACCTTATTGTAGGAAATCATGACCATGATATGATAGATGCTATTAAGAAATCTAATGTATTTGAATCCATCAAGTTTATTGATCTAATTATTGATGGTGATTATAAAGTTTGTGTTTGTCATTATCCACTTATGGATTGGATGGAGTTCAATAGAGATGGACTTTTAGTTTATGGACATATCCATAATAAAACCGAAAATAATGGCTATGCTTATAAGTTAATGAAAGACTATTACAAAAACTTAAAAGCATATAATGCTGGAGTCGATGTAATAGACTTTGAGCCAAGAACATTAAAAGAATTAATGAAACTTAAGGAGGTAAACAAGGATGAACCATATATCAATTGAGGGTATGGATGGAGTTGGTAAATCAACTACATGTAAATTGCTTGCTGAGAAATTAGGATATATATTTGTTGAAAAGCCATTGCATTATTTACTAGATGATAGTGATGATGAGGTTAAACAATATCAGAAAGTTGCTAAGAAAGTAAATGCCAATCCTAATAGAAACTTTACTGCTTGGTATTATGGATTAAATAATATTTATCTTTATGAGAAATTCAAAGATCAAAATATTGTTACTGACCGTCATATAGTTTCAAATTATTGTTGGAGTGGTACAACATATAATAAAGATATTTATAATCTAATCTTAAAGAAAATTGGAAAACCCAAACTTACTGTAATTCTATATGCTACACCAGAAGCAATACTAGCTCGCCTTAAGAAAAGGGATATTAATGATTCTGATATTGCTAAAGTTAGTAAAAGTGAAAAGGCATATGAGAGAATGATATATTTTTGTGAAGCCAAGAAACTTGAATATATTGTTATAGATACAACAAATAAAGATGTTGAAACAGTAGTTGATGAAATTTTGAAGAGAATCGAGGTGCTTTAATAGGATGAATGTTGATAATTTAAGACTCGCAAAGGATATGAAGTATGAGGCCCTTTATTGGGCTTTAGGCTTTGAAGAACTTAATAAAGGTATATTTACTAAAGCTTACAATAAGAACCTTAAAGTTGAAATTAATGCCGATAAGCAACAGGTTGATTTTGGTAATAAGATTTCTATTGTTAATGGAGAAACTTTACTTTTAACAACACATAAAAGCTTTGTTATTTTAGAATGTATCGATAAATTATTGACTATGGGATATAAGCCTAGTGAGATAATTATTGATCTTGATAATGAGTATGACATTTATTGCAAAGATTTATACATTAAATGCTATGAATGGAACCATCTTGAAGAAGATAAAGTGGAATTCAAGAAAGATACATTCAAATCTATTTCTTACGAGTCTAGATTAATCAGTGGAGTAATTGAAAGAAGAACATCAATTAAAACTGCTGATGGATCTATCTATAATCATGGCATCTTTGAATGTGAATCAAGATTAGATAATTATAATTTGTATAATTCTAGTGATATTATCTCAGATGATTTCATTGTTAAGGCTGGAGTAGCAACTAAATATACTGGTAATAAAAGTATAGTTGTTGTTCCTGAAGGTGTTACTGAACTGGCACCATGTTTATTCTGGGATAATCAAGTAATTGAAGAAGTAATTCTTCCAGATACATTAGTTAATATTTCAGGTGACACATTCTATAATTCATCTAACCTTAGAAAGGTTAATATCCCAAAAAATGTAAAGTTTATGGGTAATAATCCTTTTGCTGGATGTCCTAATATAGAAGTAATTAATGAATCACCATATTTCAATTTAGTTGATGGTATTTTATATAATAGAGATTTTACAAGACTTATTTATTATCCTATTTCCAAAAAAGAAGATAGATATGAAATAAAAGAAGGATGTAGAATTTTAGGAAAGCATTCATTTTATCTATGTGATAATCTTAAAGAAGTAGTTATTCCATCATCAATCATTAAATTAGAAAACAATCCATTCTCTGGATGTACAAAGATTAATCTAGTTAATAAATCTGATTATTATCACATCGATGATTCTGTTATTTATGATAAAGATTATTCATCAGTAATTGGTTGTCTTAATTCAATTAATATCGATTGCCTAGTTCTAAAAGATGTTAAGAGAATTTGTAGAAATTCATTTTGGAATTGTAAAGGAATTAGGAAAATAGTTCTTCCAAAAACACTTGAATCCATTGGATATAATCCATTTGTTAGCTGCTCTAATATTGAGTTTGAATCAAATAGCGATAAATATATAGTCTATAAAAATGCTTTATTTACAGCTGATAAATCAAAGTTAATATGTTATCCAGCAAAATATGCAATCGGTGAAGTTTATCTTCCTGATGAAACTATAATGCTTGAACGTGGCGCTTTTTCTGGATGTGATAAACTAACAAATATTCATTTACATAATGTTTCTATAATATCTAAGACTTGTTTTACTAATTGCAATTCACTAGTTAAAGTATATTGTTCAGATTTAGTAACATATATTGGTGAATGGGCATTTGCACATTGTGCTAATTTAAAAGAAATTTCAGTATATAAAGAATGATTTATTGATAATAATGCAATATTAAATAGTCCTGTCAAGATTAGTATAAGAGAAGAATTATCTAATTATGTTATTGAATCAGATAATATATTTTCCTTAAAATCAATGACAAAATCATATAAAGGAAAAGTTAAATCGATCTTAATTGATCCGCCATATAATTCTCATATTGATTATATAGGCTATCAAGATGCATTTGATGGCTCTTACAATAATTTTATGCTATCTAGGATAGAATTAGCACATGAATTATTATCTAATGATGGATTCTTAGTAATAAATATTGATGAAGGTGAAGTAGAGAATTTAGCAAAATTATGTAAAAACCTATTTTATAAAGTCAAAGTTTGTAAATGGGAAAAACTTCATCCATATTTTGATAAGAATAGAAATGTTAATCCAAATAAGAAGGTTGTCAAATACGAATACATTATTATTTGCTTCAAGTCTAAAGAATCTAAGTTAAATAATTTAAATCAACCTTACTTAGAGGGAGATGTTTTAAAAGAGAAAGAAACTAAGGTTCCTAATATATTTAAATGCTTTGGAACTAATTCATCTGCAAAAGATGAAATCGAAGCTATATTTGGAGATAGAACTTATTTTCAAACACCTAAGCCTTTAAAACTATTAAAAGAACTTGTAAGAGCAACAACGAATAAAGATTCTACTGTTTTAGATTTCTTTGCTGGATCAGGAACTACAGGTCATGCAGTTATCGATTTAAATAAAGAAGATGGCGGAAATAGAAAATATATTCTTATCTCTAATAATGAATCTAATATTTGTAGAGAGATAACACTTAAAAGAATGCAAATGTTTGATGAAAAAGTTGAATTTATTGATTAACAATTTTAGATTAAGCATTTTAAAAATACCATCAAGAAATCTTACCAAAAGTATCGAAATTTTAGCCTAAATATGGTATACTATCGGTATCTTTGAAAGGTGGTGTTAAATTGAAAATAGATAATGTAATTATTGAAGCTTCTTTAACTGAATTTAAAGTTGATTTAGAAGCCGAAAAACCAGCACATTGGCTTAAAACTTTAGTTGCATTTGCTAATTCAAATGGAGGTTCAATGTATTTTGGAGTTAATGATAATGCTGAATTAATTGGTTTGAAAAGTGCTCAAGATGTTGCAAAAAAGATTACAGACTTTATTGATAAAAGAATAACACCATCACTGCCTTATGAATTAATTCCTTATTCTAAAAATAAATTAGATTATATTGAAATCAAAGTATCTAAAGGTAAAGCCACACCATATTATTATTTTCATGAAAAGACAAGAGAAGTATATGTAAGAAAAGGTAGTTCAACAGTGCTTGCTACTAATCAAGAAATAGTAAATTTAGTGCTTAGGGGTGCTAACCTTACATACGATAGAGTAGTAACTAATATAAAGCAAACAGAAAAATCATTCACTGTATTTGAAGCAACTTGGTATGATAGAACACATACAAAATTTTCTAAAGAAGATTATATCTCTTTAGGCCTTTCTAATGACGAAGGATTTTTAACTAATGCAGGTGTTTTGATTGCAGATCAAAATACATATTTGCATAATAGATTATTTTGTACTAGATGGAATGGATTAACTAAAACTGGCTTAGATGAGGCAAGAGACGATAGAGAAATTGAAGGAAGTATTGTTAACCAGTTAATAAGAGCTTTAGATTTCTTTGAAGCGAACACTCATAAAAGATGGCATAAAGAATCAACAGGAAGAGTGGAAGAACCTGATTATGATATATTAGCCATTCAAGAGGCACTAGTTAATGCGATAATTCATCGTGATTATACAGAACTTGGTAGTGAAGTTTGTCTTGATATTTATGATGATAGGATTGAAATATCATCACCAGGCATTGCTTATGATAATCAAAACATACCAAAGAATGTTGATTTTATAGTTAAATCAAAAAGAAGAAATCCAATCTTAGCTGATGTATTTTCAAGAATGCATTATATGGATAGAAGAGGATCTGGCTTAAAGAAAATAAATGATGAAACTGGAAGATTATTCAACGATGAAGTTTACCATGTTGAATACTACAATAACAATGGATTCTTTATGGTAACAATTTACAATGCAAATTATGGTAAAAACGGTAACGTTACCGAAAATGTTACCAATGTTACTAAAAACTTGACCAATCTTGAAAACCAAGTGCTTGAATTAATTAAACAAGGAATAAATACCACTAAAGATTTAGTTGTTAAGACCGGAAAAACGAAAATGAGTATTTCAAGAACTACAGCAAGTCTCCAACAAAAGCACTTAATTGTAAGAGTAGGGTCAAATAGAATAGGACACTGGGAAGTAAAAGATTAATAAATTGTAAGCATCTATCTAAAATATGGTAGATGCTTTTAATATATTGTCACATCTGTCACGTGTCACATGGCGTATACATCTAGAAATATTTCTTTGAAGGTGCATCTTCATCTATAAAAGGTGCATTGTATTAACATTGCTTACCTTACACATTTATATTGATATCCGCAGACAAAGACTAAAGAAGTAATATTTACGATAAAATAGACTTTAGTAAAGCGAAAAAATATATTTAAAGTAAAAAATTGGTAAATGATATTGTTTTATCAAGGTTTCTAAAATGTAAAACTCAATAAATGAGCTTTTTTTATTCTAATTTATTTTGTAGTAGTTTTTTAATAAAAAATTAATTTAATTTAGGCAAAAAAATATACAACTATTATGTTTTTTCATATTTATAAAATGTAAATGAAAGGAATATAATGGCTGATACAACTATTGAAACACTTTTAAATTTAAAAGGAACAAATATTTCACCTACATCTAACACTTTAACTTGGAATGCTGTTCCAGGTGCGACAAGTTATAACATTTATCGCAGTAACACTTTAGAAGGAACATATAATAAAATTAATAACACATCAGAAACAACTTATTTAGATGAAGGGTTAACTCCAAATACAACTTATTACTATAAACTTAATGTAGTAGAAGAAGCTGGTGGAGAAAGTGAGCAAACTTCACCTCTATTAATTACAACAGCTGCAGAAGGCTTACCCGCTCCAAATAATGTTGCTGCTTCACCAAGAAATTGTCAATCTATATTAATAACTTGGGATTATGTTGATAATGCTAATAGTTATAATGTTTACCAATCATTAAATGAAGATGGAACATATGTTTTAATCGGTAATGCTACAAAAAATCAATTAATAATGAATAACTTAACAAGTGGTACAACTTACTATTATAAAGTTGCGGCAGTTAATGATACTCAAGGCGAACTCTCTACTAGTGTTAATGCGACAACTTTGCAAAACTGTATTGAATGTTGCAAAAAAGTTACTTATTTAAGAAATTGTAATGGTTATCTCTATCGATGTTATTACTATACAAATAATAGATGTAATTGTTGTGATTAACATTCATTAAACTATTAAACTAGTGCAAAAACTAGTTTAATAGTTTTTTTATTAAAATAATCTATATATATTTATTAGCTAAATAGTTAAACTAAAAAAAGATGATTAACTATTTTTTTTATTTTAGATTATAATCTAATTGCAAATATTTATACAGGTACTAACAAATGAAAATCAAGCAACAAAAACAAATTAAAGATTTTATAATTGAAGAATTTAAAGAAAAGCAGTTATTTGATAAACAAGAAGTACTCCTTCAATCTCTTATTGAAAATATTAAAAACAAATCAAAGAATCAAATAAAAACACTTGTTCAAACAATTCTTCCACGTATAGCACTATATAAAACTTTTTTAAATAATGGTTATTCACCAGATATTTCATATGAATATATGCGTAAATATATGATTAATAAAGTTGCTATAAAGAAAAATGCTTCAATGAAAAAAATAGAATTAGTTCCTGGTTTTTATACTTTATATAGTAAAATTTTCTTAAATATTATGCGTAAAACTGATTTACAAGAAAGTACACAAAAACATGATAAAAATTGTTTTGATGTTACAATTAGTAAATGTCTTTGGCATACTGCTTGTGTTGAATATAAATGTCCTGAATTATGTAAATTATTTTGTGATGTAGATAATATAACCTACGATAATCTTAAAAAAATAGGGTTTACTAGAACAAAAACATTAGGTTATGATGGGGATTGTTGCGATTTCCACTTTTTTAAAAAATAAAAGTTGCAATAAAAATTATAAAATGATATTATTTCTTGGTATTCTTTAAGGGAGTAGTTAGCTTGAAAGAGCGATTAGCCTACAAACCGGTTTTTTTAACCAGGTTAATCTTAATTAACGAGACTTATGTTTAACGTTTTTTTGTTAAGCAAAGTCTCTTTTTTTATCGGAGGAAATATATGAATACATTTTTATGGATTATCACCGCGATTGGTTTAGGAGCAGGTCTTGCCATGGATGCATGTGCAGTATCAATGAGTAATGGTCTTGCTAATCCTAAAATGAAAATTTCAAAAATCTGTTTAATTGCTGGATTTTTTGGAGTATTTCAAATATTAATGCCAATAATTGGATATCTTTCTGTCACTTTATTAAGTGATGCTTTAGGCGAATCGTTTACTACAATGTTTTCTTATTTAGTACCTTGGATTGCTTTAACTTTATTATTAATTTTAGGAATTAAAATGATTGTAGAAGGAATCAAAGAAGGAAAACATAAAGAAGAAAAAGTTGAAGAAAAAGTTTTAACAATTGGTACATTACTTGTCCAAGCTATTGCTACTTCTATTGACGCATTAAGTGTTGGTGTTATTTATGGTAATGTTAATCATTTTAAAGCTTATATTACTTTTTTAATTGTAGGAATTGTAACATTCTTTATTAGTTTTGCATCAGTTTTTATTGGAAAAAAATTTGGTACTATTTTTGAAAATAAAGCTACTATTGCAGGCGGTATTATTCTTTGTGCAATTGGTTTAGAAATTTTCTTTACTCATTGGAGTGATGTATTAAATGGTCTAAACACTCTTTTTTAATTTATTTTAGGAGAATTAAATATGTCTTTTATGGAATCTTGGCCAGTTAGTTTAAAAGTCATTACTTTTATTTTAGCTTTAATTATTGGAATTTTTTGTTTAGTTAAATTTTGTGATATTTTTGTTGATGCTTCATGTTCAATTGCTAAAAAACTTCACATTTCAGAATTAATTATCGGTTTAACAATTGTCGCTATGGGGACAAGTTGCCCGGAACTTGCGGTCTCTGTTTCTGATTCAATTTCCACTTTGATTAATGGTGGAAACGCTAATGTAGCAATAGGAAACGTTGTCGGATCTAATATTTGTAATTTACTATTAGTTTTAGGTGCATCTTGTTTATTTACACCAATTATAGTTAAAAAATCTATTTGTAAAAAAGAATATCCTTTTTTAATTGGAATATCTATTTTACTTGTCATATTTGTCATTTTCTTTGGTTTAAATTCATTTGTTGGAGAATATGTTGTTACTAGAATTGAAGGAATTATTTTTGTTTTATTAATTGGTGTATATATTTATTTATTAATAAAAAGTAATAAAAATAATAATGAACAAATTAATGAAGAAGTAAGTGAAATAAAAGAAATAAAATTATGGAAATCAATTATTTTAGTAATTGTGGGATGTGCAGGTATTATTTTTGGAGGAGAAGCAGTTGTCTTTGGTGCCAAAGGAATTGCCTTAGAAATATCTGATGCTGCTCATTTAAATCATGATTTAGCAGAAGCGTTAATTGGTTTAACAATTGTCGCAGTTGGCACTTCTTTACCTGAATTAGTAACAAGCGTTGTTGCTAGTAAAAAAGGCCAAAATGAACTTGCTCTTGGAAATGTAATTGGTTCAAATATTTTTAATACATTATTTGTTTTAGGAATATCTGCAACAGTTAATCCTTTGACTTCTGGAAGTCAAATTGTCGTGGATGTAATATTTATGTTAGTTGCTACTTTACTTGTCTTTGTCTTTGCCTTAAAAGGTAAAATAGGAAAAGTTCATGGTTATATCTTACTATGCTTATATTTAGGTTATCTAGCGTATTTAGTAACTAGAACAATCATTTAAAAATCAAGGCTTACACCTTGATTTTTTATTCATCAAATTTTTTTATAATATCTTTTTGAAGTTTTAATTCAAATTTATTAAGTTTTTCTGTTATTTGATTGATGTAAGATCTAGTAATTTTATCACATTGTTCATCGATATTTCTACAAGCTTTTTTTATACTTTCTGAATTAGTATTAATTGCTGAAATACTCTTTTCTAATAATTCTATTGGTTTATCTAAATATGTATTTTTAATATCATTAAATTCAATTATTAAATCATATTTACTTTTTAATTGAAGTTCTTCTTGCTTTTTACTTAAAATCAATTCAGCAAATCTTGTTGTTAAAGAAGTAATCATATTTAAAAATACCATTAAATAAGCAGGTCTAACAACATACATATTTTCATATTCTCTAACTTTAAAAATTGGTGAACTATTTGCTTTATCAATTTCAAGATTACTTACTAAAACAGAATATTTACAATTCTTTTTCTCTCTATTTTTATCTAATTGTTTATAATAATCTGCATTACTTTTTTTATTAACTGAATCAGGATTTTCATCTTTCATATCTAAACAAACAGAGGTTAATAAATCTTTTTCATCATGTTGATTATTTGCATATATTTTAAAGATATAATCAGCTTTAGAACCCTTCACTTCATCTTCATCTTTAACAACTTTATTATCTTTAATCCAAGTACAATTTAATAAACCATTTTGCATATAAGAATTTACTTCATTATCACACCAAGATTCTAAATCTTCACCAGTTTGTTTAACATTTAAACTAGATTTAGCTCTTTGAAGATTATTAATTTTATCATCCTTTTCTTTTAATTCTTTATTAAATTGCTCTTTTTGAGAGTTTAAACATTTAGTTTTTTCATTTTCAAAAGTTAATTTTAATTGCTCAATTTCTGATTCTTTTTTAGCAAGAGAAAGTTGATATGTAGTCTCTTTATTAGATAATTCACTATTAAACTTTGCATTTAACTCTAATGTCTTATTTTCAATAAGAGTGTTCATTTGATTTTTTAAATTATTATATTCTTGCTCTAATTTTGAATATTTAAGAGAATCTTCATTTTTAATTTTTTCAATAGATGCATTATTTTGAATATTTAAAGAATCAATTTCAGATTTTTTATTAGCTTTCAAGATTTCTATTTCTTCAGTTAATTTTGATATTTTATCATTATATTGTTTTAACAATTCTTGTTCTTTATTTAATAAAGCTTTTTCATTATCTTTTTTTGTTAATTCAATTTGTTGATTTAATTTATTAATTTCATTTTGTTTTTCATAAGATAAAGCATCTAATTCATTTTTCTTATTAGAATTAACAATATTAATTTCATTTTTTAAAGAAGCAATTTTTTCATTATAAACTTTTTCTACTTCTTTTTCTTTTAAAGCAAGATTATTTAAATTTTCTTTTTTTAAGTTTTCAATTTCGATATTTAATCTGTCTAATTTTGCTTGATTTTCAAGATCTAGAGTCTTTTTAAATTGATTTAATTTTTGCTCATATACTTTATCTTTGCCTTCATCAATAATTGTTTCAAGATATGAAGCATCAACTTCAACAAGCTCTTTTAAATCAATTAAATCTCCTTTTGAAGCATCTTCTGCTAGTTCTAATAATGTTTTATCTTTTACAAATACTTTTACTTTTTTCATGTTTATATCCTTTCATAAAATCATTTAATTTGATATAGTTATATTTTTTGTAAATCGACATTTTGGAAAATTACTACATCCATAAAAAACACCATTTTTCCCATTTCTTAAAACTAATCTACCTCCACATCTAGGACAAATATTTTGTGCTATTTCATTTTTAGTTTTAATAATATTTTGAATATGTTCCTTATTTGTCATCTTTGAATTTATTTCTAATAATTTATTATATATTTCATCCATTTCTTCATTAGATAAAGAAACACCATTATTAAATTCTCTTAAATATTCAGTCAAATAATTAAGATTAATGACATTTGAGCATTTAATTTTATCTGCATTATTATTAACCATAACTACAATAGAATTAATAGTATACTTATTATTTAATACTTTACTAATATGATAACAATGAGATTTATTTTGTTTCAAGGGATTAACAAATTGATATTTTTCACCATTATATAAAACTTGTGTCCATTTTTTTACTAAATCATCACCAAAAATCCATCCAATATAGTTTTTTGTTTCAATACAAAAAATTCCATTTTGCCTAATTTCTATATGATCTATTTGATGACTTTTATTGTGTTCGTCAACAATTATTAAATTATTTATTTGTCGATGATTAACTTTTTCAAAAAAAAGTGGATTTAATTTGTTAATAACTTTTCTTTCACCAATAACACCATTTCTTTTTGCTCTAACTGGTCTAGTTATTTTCCTAATTAATTTACTTAAAATACCCATTTTTACTAATGTTTAAATTTATTTATTATGCTTATAAAATCGAACTTCATACTATAATTTCCCCTTTGTTTAATATAATTAGATTACAACATGATTAATTAAATTTGTCAATGGCAATTATTTCTAGATAGTGTTAATTCTTTTATTCATCAAAATCACTAAATAAATCATCAAATCCTGAAAAGTATGAATCCATTGCGATTACTAAATTATATTTTTTACAAAATTCATTAATAAATTTTTTTGAGTATTTATTTTTTTTAAAACTTTCTTTGTATATATCTTCTTTCATTTGTTCAAACAATTCATAAGGATTATTTTTTAGATAAGTCGATCCATAAAATTGCTTACAATTGTTTTTCCATACTAAATTTCCTTTATTTTAAGATGCATAAATTTTATATAATAAGTAATTTCTAATTCTTTTTGGAAGAATATGATAAACCAATGCTAAAAATTTATCTTTTGCTCCTATGCTTTTTGAATAAGGCATTCTTTTCTTTTTAGAAATATTGAAAGCAACTTTAGCAATTTTTATTGGTTCAATACCATTTTGTTCATCTTTTGCTACACTATTTAAACAATGATCAAAAGCATCTTTATAAGGACTATTTTCATTTAATTTATCTTTTTGTCTATTCTTAGTAAAATTTGTTTTTGCATCTCCAGGTTTTATAGAACATATTTGAATATTATATGGTAAAACTTCTGGGCGCAAGGAATTAAATAGCATATCCATTGCAGCTTTACTAGCACTATAAAAACCTTGAAATGGTAAAGGAATTACGCCACCTATCGATGAAGTATTGATAATTTTTCCTTCTTTTTGTTTTCTCATATATGGCAAAACTGTTTTAGCCATTAAAAAAGTTCCAAAGAAAGACACATCAACTTGGCTTTTAGCTTTTTGTAATGATGTTTCTTCAAATGGCCCAAAAATACCAAAACCAGCATTATTCATTAAAATATCAATTCTTCCATATTTAGCTATTATATTATTAACAACATTAATACAATCTTCTTCTTTCGATACATCACCATATTGATGATAAATCCCTTCCATTTGAAATTCTTGATTAGAAAATCCACATACAATATCTTTATTTGCTATAAAGAGTTTTGACATTTCTAAACCAAAACCTGATGATTCTCCTGTAATAAGAACAACTCTTCCTGTTTTTTTCATTTTTCACTCCAACTACACATTAATGTATTTACCTTCTTTTTCAAGACGTTCTCTTCTTTCATTTAATGTTTCATTATCATAAGAAAAATATAAAGTTCCTTGCACTGGATGCTTTAAATCCAATAATTTTCTAGCTAAGTCTGAAAGAGAAGTAGGTTTTCCATTATATTCAATTTTTCTATCATCAAGTACTTTAACTTTAATATCTTCGTTTTCAGTAAATGTTATATAAGTACCTGGTTTAATCCCAGCAGAAGTAAATGAAAATGGCGATTTTTTATTTTTAATATCATTTTCAGAAGAATCTTCCACCCATTTTGTAACATTTTCAGTATCACCAGCAATTTCTGCAATAGCCATTAATAAATCTAAAGCCGCTTCAGGTTCCATTTTATAAAATTCACGTTTTTTATTAGCGCGTAATGTAGGATTCAATTTATCAATAATTCTATGAAAATTCTTATCTTGCAAATTTCCTTTTGTTTGGTATGTTGCATAAATTTCAAAATCAAACATTACTCCTGTTTGGCTTGATAATTCTTTTCTTCTTGATTCAACATCTCTTTGAGTTGCGCCAATTTTAACATATCCTGGATATGCTGGATTTGTCATAATATAAATGAAAGACATATTTTTTACCTCTTCAACTAGTTTACAATAATATAAAATTATTTTCAAATTTTTGTTTATAGTGAAATATGAGCCCAAAAATCATATTTTATTTTCCCTAAAGCAAAAGTTAAATAATGTGGAATAGTAATAATATCGCCTTCTTCAATAACATTATAATCACCTATCTTAATTAATTTTGTTTTTCCATAATGTTCTGGATGTTTCATTACAGTTTTACTTGATTTTGTATTACCAGTTTTTGTTTTCGCTTCAACTAATGTTGAATAACCATTATAAGAAATAACAAAATCAATTTTTAATCCACTTTCTTTTGCAAAATAATATGTTTCTATACCTGCTTTATTTAAAGAATCAAAAACTAATGCTTCATAAATAGCACCTTTTCCTTGTCCTAAATCACCCCTATTGATGGCTGCAACTGTATCTATACCATACATTGATGTAACAATTCCTATATCTTCAGGAAAAAGTTTAAATTGTGATTCTATTTTTTCTCCTGATAAAGGAAGAGATGGAATTTCAACATTATAGACTTTTGAAACAATATGAGCTTGTTTAAGATATTCTATTGCATCATTTTTATCATATTGTCCTCCACCATTTACTTTTGAAACTATAAATCTTTTACTATCTTTTGCCAAAAAAACAGGAATTAAATCAAAAACACTTTGTATTCTAGCTACTTCAGAAGTTTTAAATATTGGATTCCCATTTTTATCTTTTCGTCTACCGAAATCTGTTTTCATATCAAAAATTGTATTATTTAATTCTTTAAAAGCATCAACAATCCTATTTGTTTTCAAATATTCTTTAATAACTTTAGGAAATCCACCTATGCATGCATATTTTAAGAATATTTCTTTGTATATTTTATGAATATTTTCTGGTATTGGCTTTTTCTTATTAAAATAATCAATAAGATTATTTATTTGTTCATTTGTATATCCCATTGCCCATAGAAATTCTTCAAAGTCCATTGTTTTCATATGAAAAACACTTTCATATCCAGTTGGAGCAGGTGTTGTATCGTTAATTATATATCCATTAATTCCTAAATATGATCCACTTCCAATAACATTATATCTTCCATCATTTTTAAAATTTTTAAATGATAATCTTGCTCTAGGACAATCTTGAATTTCATCAAAAAAAATAAGAGTTTTTTTAGGCTTGATCGATAGATTAGGAAATCTTAATGAAATATTTGTAATAATAGTATCAACATCTAATTTTCCCTCAAAATCAAAACATAATTCTGGATTTGTCCAAAAATTTATTTCAATTAATTGAAGATTATTTCTTTTAGCAAATTCTTGAATAGTTTCTGTTTTTCCACATTGGCGAATTCCTACAACTAATGCTGGAGATTTATTTTCGTTTTGTAACCAACTATCTAAAGCATTATCAATTTTTCTTTTAAAATACATAAATTTACCACCTTTTATAATAAATTCGGAGCGACTTTTCAATCAAATTATAACAAATTCGGAGTGACTTTTTTATTTTTAATCAAATAAGTGGAGAGTTACAATAATTAACCTCAAAAACTATATAACCATCTTTAGATTTTGTAACTAAATCAAATTGACCATTTTTTTCTTTAGGATTGTCATACCAATAAGTTCCAATATCTTCAATAATTGGATTAATAAGTCCCAATTTGTTTTTTCTAATTAAATATTGCATAGATATTCTTTCAAATACTTTTGGAACAACAACATTCATAAAATCTTCATTTATATATTTATCATAAAACATTTCGTTACTTAAAATATTTTTAATTGAGAGATTATGATAGATATATCTATAATAAAAGTACACTGCAGTATCAGTTAAAACATATCCAGATTTTCTTTTATTTGTTCTATCATTTATTGGGCAAACATAAGTTATTAAATCCATTTTTTCTAAAACTTCTAATGTATCATACAAAGTGCTTGTAGTACTAATTCATGATTTAGATAATATATCAGAATAATGAAATGCTCTCCTTGCAATAGTTGAAAAAACTGTATATGCATTATTAATTTTTGTTATTTCTTCTTTTATATTTGATGTTATTTCAGATAACAAACAAGAAAATTGCCCACTTAATAAATTAATAATATTTTCTTTCACCGTTAATTTATAATCTATTTGTTTATTATAAAAAGGCACTCCTCCAAAAAGCAGCATATAATTTTACTTTATCTTCATTAGAAAAGTCTTTATAAAATTTAGCGGAATCATAATAATCCATTTCTTTTAATAAAATTGAAACATTAAAACGCCTATATAATGGATTACTTTCACTTAAAATACTTTCCATTATAGAAATACTACTTCCTAATAAGAAAAATTTAATTTTTGATTCATTTTGATAATTATCTATGATTCTTTGTAATTTAAAATCTAACCCACTTATTATTTTTCTAATATATGGATATTCATCAATAGCAAAACATAACTCATTATTTTTTGCATATTCAAATAAGAACTCAATTGCATCAACAAATGTTTCAAAAAGCAGATTTTTAATCCATAATGTTTCTTTTATAATTTTAACTAGATCATTAATATTACTTTTTTCATTTTCTTGATTACATTGATAAATGTTTTGTCGGAAAAAAGCAACAAGAAAAAATCCGACAAATTTTACTTGAAGTATTTACTTGACTATCATTAAAGATTTTATACTTAATAACAAACAAATTATTGGTAGTTAATTTTTTACAAATTAAATTTATGATAATCAAATTTACCAATCTTTGTATCAACTAAAATATTTTTTTCTTTAAACTTATTTAATGTAGAAATTAATGTTCTTTTTGATACTTGAGTTTCTTTAATTATTTCTTCATTTGAAACACCAAAATACGAAAATACAGATGCTTCACTCATTAATTTAAAAATTTTTTCTTCTAATTTGGTCATTTTAAAATCATATTTGAATGTATCTAATTTATTCTTTTCAAAATTTAATTTTTTAATTAATAAATCAGTTTGATTAATTAAAATCGCTAAAATGGATTCAACAAATGTATTAAGACATCCAAATTCATATCTATCATTAGCTTCTTGAAACGCTTTATAATATTTGTTTTTTTCATGTAAAAAAGCCATCGCAATAGTAAATGAAAAATAACTTTTAGTTTCTAAAAATAAACAATTTGAAAATAAAAATCTTCCGAGTCGACCATTACCATCATAAAAAGGATGAATATATTCAAACATAAAATGACATAAAATCATCTTAATAAGTGTATCATTCTTTGAATTATAAAAATTAACAAACTCTTCCATTAATCTATTAACATTTTCTTCTCCAGAAATTCCTATATGAATATTTTTTATTCCATTGGTAACATACACATCTCCATGTCTAAAATAAATACCATCAAGTAAATCATTTTTTTCTATAGCATCATTTAAAACTAAATCATATATATTTCTAATATCTTGACAAGTTTTTATGTATTTTCCTTCATTATCTAATAAATATTTATAAGCATTAGCAATTGATATAATCTCTTTTTCTTTAGACAAAGACGATTCATTAATTATTTTAAAAATATCATGCTTAGTTGAAAAAATATTTTCAATCTTATTCGTTGATTCAATTTCATCAATAATGAATGATTGAATTATTTGTTTTTTTAAAAAATTTGTAAAAGAATTAATAATAAAATCTAATTCTAAAATTTTTTTATTTAAAACTAATAACATATTAAATATTTCTATAGATTGATTAAAGAAAAATTTTCCATCTAACAAATTAATAGTATTACTTGCGTGTTTTAAATCATTTAAATACTTATCAAAATCACTTTTATTTAATTTAAAATAATTAGATTTTACATTCATAAATTTGCACCTCTAATATTATTTTCAGGTGCAATTATCAATTGTTTTTGCACTTATATATTCAATACTTAATGCTTTTAATTTTATATTCTAATATTAGTTTTATAAAAAATTCCTTCAAGTTTTATTAATTCATATGCTATTAAAATTATAAATTATTATATTTTATTTTTTTGTTGTGAAAATTTGTTTCCCAATTTTAACAACGCTTCTTGGTATAACAATTTTTTCGATATTAGTATTAAGAAATGCGTAGTCACCAATTTCTTTTACTCCATCTTTAATGATTACTTCTTTTAGATTTTCGCATTGACCAAAAGCACCAATATCAATTTTAATGACACTACTTGGTATAACAATTTTTTCGATATTAGTATTAAGAAATGCGCGAATACCAATTTCTTTAACTCCCTCATTAATGACTATTTCTTTTAAATTTTTGCAATTACAAAAAGCCCAAGAGCCAATTTTAGTAACGCTTCTTGGTATAATAATTTTTTCGATATTAGTATTGAAAAATGCGTAGCCACCAATTTCTTCAATTCCGTCTTCAAGAATTACTTCTTTTAAATTTTCGCAAATACAAAAGGCCCAATAGCCAATTTTAACAACACTTCTTGGTATAACAATTTTTTCAATATTAGTATCAAAAAAAGCGTAGTCATCAATTTCTTTAACTTCATCTTTAATGATTACTTCTTTTAAATTTTTGCAGCTATAAAAAGCAGCAGTACCAATTTTAACAATGCTATTTGGTATAATAATTTTTTCTATGTCAGAGCCATAAAAAGCATAGTCATCAATTATTTTAACTCCATTTTTAATGATTACTTCTTTTAAATTTTTACAATTACAAAAAGCCCAAGAGTCAATTTTAACGACACTTCTTGGTATAACAATTTTTTCAATGTCACGACATCGAAAAAAAGCACGAGGGCCAATGATTTTTACTTCATTTGTTATATTAGTATTCTTGCAACCAAAAATTAATTTTTGAGTTGCTTTTTCAATTATGACATTGTTACCATTAGAATAAAAAAACGGATTATTTTCATCTACATCGATTTTTTCTAAATCTATATTATCATGGAATGCAATAAAATCCTCATTTTTCCCATGATGTAATATCTTTTCTACATTTGTTGGCACAAATAATGATTTAGCTTTGGATATTTTTTCTAATTCTTTAGTATTAATTGTCCATAATCGCACATTTTTAACTATATAATCATAAATAATATTGTTGTCCATAAATTTTCCTCCATTAGATGAATTTATAGTATTATTTTAATAAAAAAATTATACTATGGCAAAGTATAATAAATTAATACATTTAAATTAAACAAAATTATTAACTTTCATATGTGCGAAACTATTAACAACTATTTTTCTAATCTCTTCAACTGGTATATTTGTCTCTATTCATACCAATAATTTTAGCTTTCCAATTAATATTTTTATAGTGTATTATTAGTACAATCAATACATTAAAATTATTGCCTTTAAAAGTAATACTATCAATTATAAATATCAAGAATTGCTTTTTAGGTGAATGAATGAACATAATTTGTCAGGTTAAGATTATTCACTTTTTTCTTTTTTCCTTTAATAACAACAAAATCGATTTCTCCATCTATCATTTTGCCATATCTCACTTCATACCCACGATATAATAATTCATTATAAATAATACCTTCCAAAGCAAATGTATCATCTAATTCAATAATGTTTCCTAAGACATTTCTTAAACCACTATCAATTGCATAATATTTTTTTGTTCCATTTAAAGCTTCTTTTCCCTTTAAATAATATTGTTTAAATTCCGTCATAAAATAACATTCTTCTAAATATTTTGCATAATTATTAACAGTTTCAGAAAACTTTTTTTGTTCATCACTAGGCAACGAGTTTTTTAAATACTTTGCTATCGACAATGCTGAAAAAGTTCTACCAGTCGTTGAAATAATATATTTTGAAATATTCATAAAAATTTTTTTACTAATTTTTTATGAACAAAATAAACATCTCTCTCTATTATTGAATAATATAACCCTAATAGATATTCACGAATACCATTTTCATCAACTTCCTCAAAGCGTTGAGGCATACCACCATATTCTACAAAATTATCAAAGTCATTTTCTAAAATTTTAATATTATTCGCTTTCTTATATTCTAATGTTTCATTATAAGTAAAAGGGTAAATTTCAAACTCTTTTGCTCTACCTGTTAGGCAATCTTGCATTTTACCATGTAACATTTTAGAATTACTTCTTGTAACAAATAATGAACAATTAAAGTGAACCATAATAGAAGCAATAGCTTCTTCAAACTTTTTGATTCGTTGCACTTCGTCAATGAATATATAATATTTTTCGTCATCCTTAATTAATTTGTTAAGTCTTTTTTCTAAAGATAATCTTGTTGTAATCCCTTCACCACTCTTTCCTTCTAAATCAAGAACTATAATATTTTTTTCATTAACGCCAGATTCTTTTATTTCATTAATAATTTGAAATAAAAGTTCTGTTTTACCGCATCTACGAACACCAGTAATTACTTTAATATATTTTGAATCGTAAAATGGTCGTATTTTTTCTAAATATTTTTCTTTTATAATAATTTTTTTCATATTTAAATTTTGATATTTTTCATTGGAATTTCAATAAATTTAAGAAAATTCCAACGATATTTTATGATTCATTTTTAAGCGCAAAACAATCAAAATCTATTATGATTCACTATATCATCTGTAAATACTTCTTCTCTCGGTCAATCTTGAAAATGAGCTTTTCTTCTGGCAATCTGATTTCTTCATACATATGCACTCTCTCATTTTGGCATCTTCTTCACTTTTTAGATTTTATGCAATTCGAAAAGGAAAACATTCATGCTAAAATAAAAAAAATCACGTTCTAAATTTCCACACTGTTATTTTATTAGAGTTTTTTCAAACAAGACAAGACTAGGCTGATTTTGCCCGTACCACAAGTGGGAAACAAAATTATGCAGACAAGCATAACCACCAGAATGATTTTCGAAATCTTTGAAATAAACCTATACTATTATTTATACGCTACATCATTGTTATTTTGTAGTTATCGTGGCAATTTTTTTCTATTTATTAAATATTTGCAACGTTAACGCAACATAGATATTAGCCTTTGATGACGAATTTATCCGCATAAGAAGAAGCGGAAATCCTCTTTAGAAAGCAGTCAAAAAAATACTTCAAATAGACGACGTTGATGCTTATCACATCCTCCTTAGCTACGTTTCCAATGCCGAAGAGTTCGACGTTGTTCTCAATGTGGCAAACGGCGTTAGGACCAATGCTTTCCTTTCTCACCCGACAACCCTCTTGAATCGTGAAATCGATTGAGTCAAATATTGACACTTTCATTTAGAAAAGAAATAGGGTTATTTTGCGTAAGCAAATGATTGTGGGGCCGATTTCAAGCCAAATTCCGCCAATGCCTTTGGCTCATCATAGACTTTTATTTCCCCAAGTTTATAAGCATAAGCAATTTTTCTGTTCTTAAAATACTCATCGAAGAATTTTTTCGTTATGCCAGAATACTCTTTCGTTTTTTCCCAAAGAGCGTTTGGATCAAGAGCGAGGACCGCGACAATCTCAGCTTCGGCAACCACTTTTTTGATTGGCATGGTTTCATAAATGATCAGTTTATTGACATCTTTCTTGGCTGCCTTGGTGCGATATTCGTATTTTTTTGTCCCGTTTATGATGTTGTTCACATGTTCTGGATTTATTGAGATTATTATTTTTTTCATATTGCTTCTTCTCCTAATTTAACTAGCTCAAGATATTCTTCACGAGAAAGTTTTGAATTTAATTGAGGGGCATCTCTTGTACCAAGCAAGCCTCTAATTTCTAAGCAGTCGTAATTCACCTTATGATCAAACGGCTTTAGATACAAAACCTTTACAATGGTCGTGAAATGTTTATTAGTATAGAGCTCACGCAATTCAGATTCCGTAAATACAGACCTATTTTGGCATTTCTCCACAAGTTCGTCGGCACTGAACGTTTTAATCACCTCATTGAGTATGCATACTCCAGTTACGGTTGAGCGGTATTTTTTATTATAATCCGCCATGCAATAAACGCATAAAAGAGAGCCCGGTTCTAAATCGACGTTATTCCATGCGGTAACGTAAATTTTTTCGATTGCATAGCTACATGCTCCATCGAAGAACGTAGCATCTTCGTTTTTCAGATGTAAGTCAGGAAATAGTTTCGTGTGGTATCTAGCAACAATCGGTAAAAAAGAAATGGATGAATTGTTTTGTATAAGAGGATAGTTGAATTTCGGATCTTTTGTATCGTCGTAATTCCGCATGTCTTTTACAAGATAAATCTCTCCGTTTTTCTTTATACCTTTTTCGACGAACCCCCATTTTTCCATCAAGTTTTTCAAACCAACAACTTCTTTGCGCTTGTTTCTAAACATTGTGACGTAAATCTCGTCCACATCGCGCTTCAAAGCATTGTCGAAAATGATCTTGAGGAACCTTTCGCCCAAGCGAATCCCAGTGCTGTTGATTTTGAACGTTCCAACTTTGAGTCTTCTTTTCGGCAAAAGCTGAGGATTAAAGTCGGAATAATCTTCATCTTTTTCCTCAGTCTTCAAATATAAAAATCCCTGGATTCCTTCGTTATTTTTGAAAACATAAGCATCGCTCTCTGATTTTTTCGTTAACCATTGGTTGAAGGCTATCCCACCATAATCTTCACGAAGAGAATCAAAAAACTGATCGTCAATATTCAATGAGCCAATCTTAACTAGGGAAACAGACAACGCATCGTAATCAATCAAGCTTGGGTTTTGCCTTTCAATCGTCGTTAGAAATTCATTCGAGCTCATTACTCTATCTCGTAAATACAGTTCTTTTGCTTTTCTTAGAATGCCGCGATCTTCGGTAATTAAAAAATCAACTCTTCCACTATATACTTGATAAAGAATCTCATTATCGTTTTCGCTGTTTTTGTCATCTCCAAAAGGTAAAACAATCTGCTTGAAATAATAATCGCAAATTGTTGTCTCACTTAATTTTTCATATGAATTAAGTTTTGTAATCATTGCCTTCCTTATTTGTTCATCCTTGTATCCACTAAGTTCTTTTACAGTAATCGGATGATACAATTTTGTTCCTTTGAACTTATCAATCGATTGATATACCAAATTGATTTCAGAACAACAATTATTCACACTTTCCCTTTGAACGATAACATTAGTATCAAGAAGAAATCTTGCGTTTCGAAATTCCGGTTCATCTAACGCAATTTCAAAAACATCAATCCCATATTTTTTGATTTCATCAACTGTATAAAACTTATAGCATTCTTTAATCAAATCACTAAAATTGGAATAAAGGCCTTTAAAATCATCTTCCCAATGCTCTTGTAATGCACTTTTCCAATCGAAAAACTTCGTTATTTTATTAACTCGTGTAACCACAAATTTCCTTGAATCTTGATTTGAGACAAGGACCAACCTATCACCTACATTTAATGAGGTGTATTTCGGAGAGGCAAGGCGGTATTCGTGTTTCTTTATACCGCTTTTTATTAATGATAAAAATTGTGGTCTTATCTTGGCGATTATAGATTTCATATGTAGAACGCACCTCTGTTATATTTTATTTTTTTACGCTGAAAAAGTAAATATAATTTTGAAGGGTGGCAAAAGTTCTGGTATAAAGAATAGAAGCACCACAATTAAATAGTAAGCCTGCTATTTGTTTTGATTAGGAATAAATGAATCAGGAAACGATTGTAATCTAGTGGCTTCTCCAACAGATAATTTTCTTTTGAATGATTTTATGTAGTTTTTATCTATTTACTTTGAAGAAACACCACAGTCTTCACATGCATAGATTGGACGCAAGGAACAGGTCTACCAATACGAGGCACAGTACGGAAGGAACATATCAACCGCATTCCAAACATGACTGTGCAACTGGCAAAAACGGTAAACCCTGCATGTATGGGTTGCGCTCTTTGAGCTTTCAAGCTCGACTATTTCGCATTCTCCATCAAATGATCTTTCTACTTCTTCACATACCTTTCGAAGATATCCAAGGTAATAAGTCTTTTTCCAATGGAAACGTTCATAGTATGTATTCCTTTCATAATTCGATTTTGGGTTTCCGCTTCACACCGCCGGTGATGGCAGTGTGGGAGCCTTCACGCATCTATTTTCGCCATCTGTCTTTCCATCCTCTCATTTAATCGGAAAAATCCATACGGTAGATATACATCTTAGCAAGGCTGTCACAGAGCTTTGCGAGGAAGCGGTGAATACCCTTGATATTCGGATCATCGAGTTTATAATAGCCATGCATATAACTTTTTTTTGACATGAGCTTTGCCTTCTTAGACCATCCTTCAAGTTCGGAAGTATCATTTACATAGAAAAGCCCAGATACATCATTCATGCCCATGCTTTTCAAAGTGCTCTTCAAGAGTTTGTCTCTTCCAAATTTTCCAACCGCGTCAAAAACAAGTCTGCCTCCCGGAAATTTTTCTGCCATTGCAATGACCATGTTCTTTATCTGCTGTGTAGTGAAATAATGAAACACTCCGGCAGCGTACAGAATAGAACCGTCCTTTGCATTGATTTTATCCATCCATGAAAAATCGTTCAGATCACAGGCTATATTTTCTTCTCTTTCTCCGGCAGGAATGATCTCATTACGTGACTTTATCACGTCCGGAAAATCAAGGTTATAGATACAGCAGGTTCCGTTATCCGCTGTTCTGCCGGTCATATTCAGTCCACAGCCCAAGTTGACTACTGCGGCTTTCGGATGCGTCTTCAGATAATCCGCAATTTCCCAAAGCATATCCTTTTCACGCATAGCGCCTTCTAATGCACCAAACTGGTACATGGCGCTGTTTTCCTTGCTTTTCAACTTTGAAAAATCATAGTCGATACTCTCACAGATCTTTGCGGCGTATTTATCCTGATACAACGTTGGAAATTGCTCCGCGCAAAGCTTCCGTCCGTATAATGGGATGATCAGCGTTTCTTGCACGCTCCCTTTTTCTATGTGAATCTTGTCCATAAATTACCACCTCTTTTATTATATTTTCGCTCCTGCCACTGATGGAAGCGAGGAATCCTTGTTTTATCATGGCATCCATCTCACAGTCACAACTACCACAACATCTAACTCAGCAACTCAACTCTCACATTTTTTACCCAATCTGTCTTTAGATAAGTTACCAAGAAGCGTTCTTCCTGCCCGACGCCAAAATTTGTCCGATTGCCCGAAAACCACAGTTTTACTGAGCTTTTTCAGTCATTTTTCTTATTTAACAACACCACCGTCTCAACGATTGTACTTTTACGCACGAAAGTTTCTATGTCTGATTTCAAATCTAATATAATTGAAAATATTGATTTCACCTTTACAATTGCTTAGTCTAAAAGTTTTTTATTAATATCTTCTAGTGCATTTGCAATTCTTGTTAATAAATCTGTAATTTTATCGGCGTTTTTATCTAAGGCATCTTGGACATCTGCTGAAGCATCTTCAACTGATTCGATTAAATCATCAATATCAGAAGTAGGATCTTCATCTTCTACTTCGTCATCTTCTTCATTTTCGGCATCTTCTTCATCTTCAGCATCTTCTTTTTCAATTACTGGATTTTGAGTTTCTTCTTCGTCTAATGTTTCTTCTATAACTGGGTGGACAATTTTTACCTCATCCACTGGTTCAGAAAAAACAAAACGAGCTTTACTCTCTTTAATTTTCTTAACATCTTCAATAGAGCATTCAAGTATGTTAGCTGCTTCTTCTTCGCTAATCTCGGTAGCCTCTTTAATACGTGAATTGTATTTATAGAGCTTTCCTGATTTAGTTAAGCCAACGGCATGCTTGTCACATTGAAGAGCTTTTGATTCTAGGTCACCTAGATCTTTGTGTGTAGCAATTAATGCATAAAATCTTTTAACCATTGATTTTGATCTCCTTTTCTGCTGGTGCTTGAGTTCCTCCAGCTGACTTGACATTTGTAACTGTTGACTCTTCAACTGCAACCTCTTCTTTTTTCTCATCAGGCGCATTAACCCTTTTTGAAAATTCGATGAGCGATTCTAGTGTAGAGTCAATAAGTTCATCGTCATAAGCTATGCCATTACGGATGCAGTATTCTTTCGTCTTGGTAATCACCCAGGATTTTTTATCATTGCCTGTGTAATTGACGAATTGTTCCGCTTGTTCCATAAATTCAAGAATTACATTTTTAACCGTAATAATTCCTGATGTTGCATGTTCAAGTTTGCTAGCTATCTCTTGTGCTTTTTTATTGTTCGACTTTTTCAAAAGCATTGTAATAACACTAAGGATAATTACTATTGCTGTTAAAATTATCGAAGCAATTTTACAGATCTGACTAATTAATTCTGCGGACATGTTCGCTTTCCTTCCTTTCTGTCCTTCTACTATTTCTTTCACTTAAATACGGTCAAAAAAAGCAAATTTAATAGTATAAAATTTTTTTTAATTTTTACGGACATTATGTTATGATCTGTGAGCCGAATTAATTATAACATATAAAAACTTTTTTGCATTTTTTATAAATATTTTTCAAAACTATTGACATAGTGCTAGCACTATGATATAATACATAATGTAAGGAGGTTAAAGAAATGACAAATAAAAAAGAAGTCCTAGAACTTCAAATCAAGTTAGAAATGATTAAACTTGTCCGTGATATCATTAAACTTGCTAAAAGTTCTAAGAAGAGCAAGTAATTGCTCTTCCCCCCTGTCCTAGGGCAGGGGCCCCTTTGGGGGTTGACTTCTATTATTATTGTATCATTTTTATAATAAAAATAAAGGAGTATTTTATCTATGGAAGAAAAAGAAAGAAAACTCACGCCACAAGAAAGATGGCAAAAAAAAGTTAAAATGGTTGATTTTGTGCTGCACTTTAATCCACAAACAGAAGGTGATTTACTAGCAGCGATTCAATCACAAGGTGTAGGCAAACAATCAGCCTATATTAAGCGTTTAATTCGCGAAGATTTAGAGAAATCTAAAAAGTAAAAAAAAGGAGCTTTAGGTTATTCCTAGGGCTCCTTTTATCTTAGGCATTTACAATTCTTTTAATATCTTCAAATAATACTTGATATGATTCTACTTCTACTTTTTGATCATGTGCATTTTGAATTGTGTTAAGTTGTGTTGGTGTAACTTCTAAAGAATTGTTTTTGATGCGATATGCAAATAATAAGAAATTCCACAAACGTTTCTTTTTAAATGGTTGTATTTTCTTATTATTAGGATCTACATTAAATAAAAACTTATCATAGATATTAATTATGTATTTTTGTAAATTCTTGTCATGTAGCACATCATAGCGTTTAAAATTAGAGTCGTCGCCATATACGCATTTCATATCTGGGCATTCCACAATGAAGTATGCTTTCTTATAATCACAAACCCTATTCCAGTCACGTGGCGTATAAAAGCAGCATTCTACCGCTGTGCCATCAATTACAATAGGACTAAATGTTTCTGCCTTAGGGTTATAATAACTAACAACTACTTTAAAATCTAAATCGTTAGGATTTTCTAAGTATAAAGATGATCCTTCTTGTAAAATGCATTCAATTGTATTTCTTCTTATTCCTCTTCTCTCGAGTTCATCTAGTAATTTATTTATGAATTCTGATGTCATGTTGTGGTCCTCCTTAATAACCTTTTAACTTCAGAGAACATTATTGTATCTCTTAAATGACTTATATAATAAGCGTATGAACCTGTTGTAACTTTGAACCATCCCCAAAGCGCAACAAGCGTTTTAGCACGTCTTTTTGACATGTCTTTCATTCTTTTGTAGAGTCTTATAAACTTATGGAATAAAGGCTTTATAAGTTGTATTCCTTTATGTGATATTTTGTATCCCACAAATTCCACACTTTCACCTTTTTCTAAATTCAACAACGCATAATTTTCTTTTAATTTTAAATTTAATTTTTCTTTTAAATATTGATTAATAGCTCTTATGAAATAATGCAATTTCCTTTTATTATTTCCCAGAATAATCATATCATCAACATAGCGAACATATACTTCAGCTTTAAGTTCTTGCTTTATGAAGTAATCAAGGCCTTGCAAATAGTAATTCGCTAGCCACTGGCTTGAATTTAGGCCTAAATCAAGACCTTTACCAGTTGTTCCTATAACTTCTTCATACATTCTTAAAAAGTCGCTATCTGATACCTTTCTTTTAATCAATTTAAATAAAATCTTTTTGTCTATGTTGTCATAGAATTTCTTTACGTCTAGTTTGATTGCATACTTATAACCTTTTATATGAGAATAAAGAAACTGTATTCCCATGTCTTTTCCTCTACCTTCTACATTTCCCACATTCCACCTATACATAGATTTCTTTATCATAGGTTTTAATGGAGCAATAACTAAATAATCAAATATCTTATTAGGAAAGTACGGGCTTATAGTTATCGTTCTTTCTTTTTTACGATCTCTAATTATCACTTGATGAGTTTCTTTTTTATTAAAGGTAAAAGTGCCCATGCATGATTGCACATAAGTAATGTCACCTTCTAAGCGTCCCAGCATTTCTTTTCTATACTTTTTGTCTTTTAGACATTCAGTAAGTACATCTCTAATTGTGTCATGCTGGTAAAGGTTCGAGTAGATGTTCTTTAATGTTTTCATAATTTAATCCTTTGCTAACTCTAACGGATTTTCGACGATTATCTATACGCTACTAATCCGCCCCTTTATCGAATTTTCTTTTGCTCAAGGGAGCAGGAATTGTATTACAAAGATTTTATTTATTTAGCTAATGCGGCAGCCGTAGTTGTTGTTGTTCCACGCGTTGTTGACCCTATTGTTACAGTTAGAATAGAAGAGGAACTAAACTAGCCACTAACTACGCCAAAGGTAATACAATCCCTTTCTTAAAATTTTATCATACTTATCTTGCTTCGCAAGTTTATTTTATAAGGGGAAGTATCCCCTTACCAACCCCTCTATAAAGGGAGTTTGCAAAGGCGGCAGCCGTAGTCGTCGTCGTCCCACGCGTAGGAGACCCCATCGTGACAGCTAGAATAGAAGAGGCCATTATCTATACATGGTCCATCAGTCCAACCAAAGAATATAATTTGAGCTCTTCCAATAGGATTATCGCTTTCAGCTGGATTACCACAAAATTTTGCTTTTGAACAATAGTAATTATGATAAGCTTTTGAACAATCATAAGTTAGATCTGATGTTGCAAGCCTTAATGCTGCTGGCATTTGCAGATATTCGTTTTCATCAACAATACCCATTTTAGTTATATTGTCAGCTTCTACATTGTCCACAGACATGGATTGTAAAATTCCTTGCTGTGCTTCTACCGCTCCTGTATCTTTGTTAATATCAAAATCTGCGATATTTGAATAGCCATATTTTCCTTCACTATTTACATAAATACCTCCGCATGAAACGCCATGTAAAGCATCATCAATATTGAATAATTTTATAGATGTATTTTCTATATTCATACCAGTATGCGAAACAATACTATCTGTTAGTCCTGTTTCTGAATTCCATGCATTATATAGTTGTGCTATAGGATTTCCTTCATCGCCTTTACCATCTACATCTTCTTTTTCAAAAAATTTATAAACATCTACTCTAGCTAAATAAATCAAGGTTATCCATCTAAAGAATGAAATGAAATGCCAATTTATCACCGCATAACTTTCCTTAGTATCTTTAATTGCTTGTCTACCTTTATCCCAATTTAAATATGTATTGCTTGCATATTTTTTATTAGACTTAGAATGAACTTTTCCATCGCCACCATCAGCTTCTGTTTGGTAATAAAGTAAGTATTTAGCTACTTGTCTTGAAGTAACACCATCCCACTCGGTTTCGTTAATATAGTGTCTAAAGAACGGATGAACCTCAAAACCTAAATTTTCATCGCCTGTTTCGTATAATTTTACAGAAATAGCTTTTACTTCGTTATTTTCAATTCTATCAATTTTAAAAGACATAGGAGGAATGTTCACAAACACATTACCTAGTTCATCAGTTGATTCTTTAAAGTTAAAAAATTCTTGAAACGCTGGATCGTTAGCAGTAACTTCGATATTACCATTTATTTTGGTTTTAATAAGTTTAATTCCTGCGGCATTATAAGTTCTTGTTAATTCTGGGTTTTCATCGCCTATGCCACTAACGCCATAAATAGTTAAGTGCTTTTCAGCAATCTTTTTATCAGCATAAGCCTTGGCTTCTTCAAGTGTTGATTTATCGCCTTCGGAAATACTACTACTCATTTTATTTATTTCTTCTGTTGCCCATGTAATAAAATCCGGATTACTTATAGAAATTTCTAATCCTGAATTAATACTTTTAAAAACATCTAGAGCTTTCAACTCGCTCTTTACAACTGTAATTGTTTGACTTCCTTTTCTACCTACATATTGCATTTGATAGCGTCCTCTTTCATCAATAAGTCCGCTAACTACTTTAAATTCCACATAATGGATTCCGCTATCATCTATTTTTTCTTCAATAGCGCCTGTTGAAATAGTACTTCCTGATGGTTTTAAAAATTCTAAAAAGTGCATAAAGCCATAGGTGCTTTGTGGTAATTCTATAACAAGTGTCGTAGCTTTGTTTTCAAAAGAATTTCCTAAGCCAGGTTGTTCGATTATTTCAGTCCATTTACCATTATTATGGAGTCTTAATCTTAATTCATTTTCCATTTGCTGTTTATCCTCCTTTGCTTATGGATTTTAGGGCCCTTACTAGAAAGTGAGGGAAGTAAATAAAAGGCGGCAGTATCTATATTTGAAGCGGCTAGAACGTTACGCCAGCAACATATTGATGCCCGGCAGTTCGCCATAATCCACGGAGGGGAGCATTTAGTCAGCTACGCCTGATTTCTCTACACCCTCTAGTAAGGGTCCTAAAAATAAAATTTAAACTAATGTAATTCTAAAAAATTTGCCTATATCATAATCTTGTGTATAAAGAGCTGATTTATATCTGTAGTTTACTCTAATAAGTACAGAATTGCTAAAGTCTGATCTACCTACTTCTTTACCATTTGTATCATAAACTACAGCTTTGAAAGCAAATCTAAAGAAGTTATGACGAGCAGGTTTTGGGTCATCTATTTTTCTGCCTAGCCACCCATACGGACTTACCGATTTACTTCTAGTTGCCCTTATATTATATACATCAGAATTTTTAGCTACATGGCCATCATCTTGTTCATTATCATGAAATATTCCATCCACGTAATTAAGCATATTATCAATCACTGCTTTTGTGTATTTAAAATTGCCATTTGATCCTATTTCTTGTTGAGTAATATCGCTATACTTTAAAGTTGTTTTAAATTTAACATCGCCTTCCCAACCTATCATGGAACTTCCATTCCCTGTAGGATCGTAGACTTTAACAAAGCCAGTTTTGTATGTGTAAATTTTAGATGAGCCATTTCTTTTGCGGTATTTCCCTTTTGACATCCACCTATAAAATTCAAACTTAACTACATAAGAACTTGTAAACTTGTAATAATCTTGTTTATTACCGAGACATAAAAAAGCTTTTGCTAATTGTGCTGAGGTATTACCCACTATTTCCAATTTTGGAGCAGGTATCTGCATTCCTATTGTGCCAGTATTACCACTAGCACTAGCAGTAATCGTTCCTATAGTTGATACAACATTTGCTATTCCAGAAGAAATTAAAACTACTTTAGCTAATTGATAGTCATAGCTACCTTCTTCTTTTTCTATCTGGGTCGTTATTGATGCACCTTGCGCTGATAAGAATATGCTATAAGTTGCATCATGTCCTGTTCTAGTAATTCTAAGAATTAAATACATAGTGGTAGTTACTGAAGGAAAACTCAAAGAACTTGCATTATAAATTTCTTCCTTACTTTCGATCTTTAGTCTATAACCTCTTATCATTAATACACCAGGATCGATATATATCTTATTTCCTGACGTGGTAAGGCTACAACCATAAAGCAATCCACTACGCTGACCAGCTGCTTGGAAATTAATAAGAGCGCCATCATCTACTTGTTGAGCCACATTATTATTTTCAGTATTCATCGATTCTAACAGTTTCATTTGTTCCCTTTTCCTCCTAACTACCTAAATAAATAAACCTAAATTTTAAATTGCATTTTATTCTAAAATTATCTTGGATATGAACTTTTAATTTTGCTGGCGTAGAGCCATTCGCTTTTATAAATTTCATAACTGCACAAGTTTGTAGATTTTTATCGCTATAAATCGTACAATTTCCATCCCAGGAGTCGCTATAACCTTGAGTGTAAGTAATACGGTAAATGTAGAATTCTTTTTCTTCTTCATATAGCTTTCCATCAAGAATAGTAATTCCTGCACCATCATGTCTAAATGATTTTCCTAGTTTACCTCTATCAGTTCCGAAATCGTGCCACCATCCAAACGGCCATAATAATGTATCAAATTTAAATTCCGAAGCCATTAAATCCCCTTCCATTATTATTCCTATTACTTTTGATTTATTTTGCAATTCTAAAAAATCCATTACAAATTCATAATCGCCATTTTCATTTAAATAATTAGCTTTTTCTGGCTTATCTTTATACTCTACTCCCTCAACTGATATAACACCTTTTCCTATTGTAACTAGACCTGTATCTCTTTCTGTTAAATGTAAAGCGTCATCTATTGCATTTATGTTGTCTTCTGTACCCAATGAGTCAGTCCTATCCGCTCTTTGTGAATGTCTAGTGTTATAGAAATATTGAGCATTAATCAAATCAGTAATGTCTTTTCCGTTAATTGAGCCACTGCTATCCATTGACCGCGCTCTTTCAGCTACTCCTGGTTCATAGACATAAGCTTCTTTGCTAATGTTGCTAAAAGGTTCAACGTCACCAGCTGTATAAACCAGTTGAAGAAGTATTAGTCTTGCTACTCCTATTTTATTTTTGCATAAATTAGTTTCGCCATTTAAAATAGGGTAACTTCCACCAGCATAGGCGTATTTTAGTGTTACTTTTTCATCTGTAACATTTCTGGTATCTAATTCAAAATAAATAATTATGTATTGCTTTCCTGTTAAAAAAGAAAAATCAATTGATATACTTTCATCTTCGGGTAATTCAAATTGTCTACCATAAATCATTGCCATACCCGATTTAATAGTAATTTTCTTTTGTGCTTGATTTACTTCGTAATCAAATCCATTATTCACATCTTTGAATATGCCACCTATTTTATTACTATTTCTATCAAGGTATGAATTTCCTTTTACAAAATGATATACAACAGCATCGTGATATGCCGTAATAGTTCCATTGGCTTTACCTATCAGTGATAACGACATACTTATTTACCTCCAAAACAAAGCACATACAAATCAATTGTTCCGTTAAAAGAGTCAACACGGTATAAATCAGCCACTGTAAGTGTAAGCTTTGTTTGAGAGCCATTATTCGTTACCGCTATAGTAACTGGTCCTCCGTCTCTTTCAATAGTTCCTCCGTTAGAGCCCATATAAACCTTTGAAGGATTAGATTGATAGTTTGTATTAACATTAAATAAATAACCAACCACAACTCCTTTGGGATTAGTCAAATTAAATGTGTGGACACTCTTCTTTTGCCATTCTTCACTAGCATCAGCTTTAACTTTAAAATACATAGCTTGAAGCAAATAAGAGCCCCTTTTAGGCATGTATAATTCGTTATCTATATTATTAACGTTTGCTGATGTATTGCCTAGCGATGTAGCTCTATCAGCTTGTAACGCATGACGTGAATGATAAACATAAGCAGTGCCTTGAGTAGGATCAACTAAATCACTTACTTTTTGTCCATTAATAGTCGCATCAGCATCTAAAGCTCTAGCTCTTTCAGCTACACCAGGTTCGTAAATATATGCAACTTTAGCAACTGAAAAAACTAAACCATCAGTTATTCTAATTGTATATAATGGCATTCTTGCAACGCCTTTTTTATATTTATAAATATCTGTATTCCCTAATGATGCAATTCCAGTGTTTGATGTGATAGATTTTATTTCTATCGTTTCTGGATCTGTAGTAGTATTTATTTCAACATAAATCGTTGTAAACGAATTACTAGTCGCCGTTGCAAGTGAGAATTCCATAGTATCGTTATCTGGCAATTCAAATTGTCTTCCATAAAGCATTCCCATTCCTGACTTAAGAATAAATTTTCTATTTACGCGATCTAAAATATAACCGAATGAATTATAAACACCTTTAAATATTCCACCATTTTTAAAAGTTAAAACATCATGTCCTTTTGCTAGATGAAAAATAGTTGCATCATCATAAGCAGTAACTTCAGTTTGATTGTTTTTTCTAATAAGCTTTAATGCCATACCATTTTCCCTTTCTAGTACCAGTACTCTGATAATCTTCCAAAAGACACTTTAGTTGTGCCCCCGCTTGACTGGGTAATCGACATAACTGGTAACCTTTTACTTGTCGAATTATCAGCAGCGTTATATCCGTAAATATCAGCAAAAGTATTTAAATCAAGTTTAAGAAGAATACTACCTAAAGCACAATTACTATCAATTGTTACTTTACTTTGAAATCTATTCTTATAAAGAATTTGTAATCCTTGCTTTACAGCATCTGAATATTTATCAGTTTTTATGGTTTCAACTCTTGCTGGATATATTATTTGATTTTGATAATCTGTTTTAGCTGTTGCAAAATCAATTATTGAGTCATCACTTAATAATATAAATTCGCTTTTATTAGTACCATCTGTAACTATTACTCTGTTAGTAACAGTTGAATTATTTACTATATTTGTTTGACTAAAGTCTGACATTTTAAATGATATCAGCTCTGTAATTACTTTTACTTTAAAAGTTATTTTTAGCTCTATCAAATCAACGTTAGTTTCTATATAGCAATCATACCAGCTGCAGCTCGCTTGAAGTAAAGACCACACATTGCATATTCCATCTTCTGTTTCAATACTATTTGTTTTCCATGCTACATGATTTTTATTTAGCTCAGTAACATCGACATCATAAGTAAATCCTAATAGCGAAATCGATTTCGGCAAGCCTAACAAATAACTAAATAATTCAGCTGGTGTTTGATTATAGCTTTGTGTAAATCGTGAAAGCTCTACATTAATTTTTTGTGAAAAAATTTGGCGAAGATCCACAGCTTTTATAGTTGTTTGACCTTTTGCAGTAGTAGGTTTACCGCACAAAGCCATATAAACAAGTGATCCATCATTTTCATGTAATCCTACAAATACTGCATTTTTTGAATTATCAATAGTTCTTGTAACGCATGTTAGCTCATCAAACTCAACCGCTTTTTTTGTTAAAGTCCATGAACTACATGGATAAGTTGTCCATCTTCCTAATGCTTTGAAGTCTTTATCGTAAAGTACAACGAACATACTACCACCTCTATAATGAATACTGAATGTAGGTTATCTCTACATAAGGGGATGATTCTTCAGAAGAGTCTAAGTTTGGAACAATTTTTGAAGTTCCTTTTTTTGCAAATAGAAATGTATCTGATGTTTTATCAATATAATTAAAATAATCTATTTCTTCACCATCAGCATTTACATAAGTTATTTTAGAATTAATGCCATCAACTATAATCTTGTGTCCTGCTTGAAGCGTTACACCAGTAAATTTAACAGTTGCATAGCAGTTACCAGCTTCATCAAATAATGACACCTGGGGGTTAGCTATCTTTCCGTAAAGAGTAACGCATAATGGTATAGCATGAATATAAGAATTCACTAATTCATTGCTACCATAAGAGCCTCCACCATAAGCGTATGGATAACCATACGGATAAGTTTTACTATCCTTACTTGAAGTGATTAAAATAGTTTTTGTTAAGTTTGTATAAGGAGGACTTAATGGCTTTATGGTTAATTGTACACTTGCCACTCCAGCCTCCATTCCTATCAATTCATATTCTTGAATATATGTATCAATCCATTTATCGGAGGTTCCTTCATTATATTTAAGAACCATTTTGTATGATGACAAATCTACATAGCTGGCTATCCAATCTAAAAAAGCTCTAGCTTGTGAATAACAATCACTTCCACAAAAATGTACTTGAAGTTTAATTGCCTTTTTTTCCATTGATTGGTGTATAACATAATCTACAGTGTCAGTTTCTTGAATTGTTACTTTTTGTTTAAATCCTATACCTGATACTGAGGTAACTTTTTCTAAAATAAAAGTACTTAATTTGTTCATTAACAAATCATAAGCTTCAAGTGTAAAAATTCTTCTATTCATTTTATTATCCTCCCACTTGAATTTTTTTAGAATGAAGCGCATCTATAACTTCATCAATATCTATATCTTGATCTATCGTAACATTTTGAGTTCCATAGTCATTGTAAGTAACGTATGTATTACCGCTTGTTCCTTCACTATTTCCGCTTGTTGCTGAAGCAGTATGCTGAAGTGTTGATTCAGCTAATGTTGTATCAATTGTTGCACTAGTATTATCTAAATTAGTTATAGCACCAGCTAATGCAGTAACACCTAATGTCACTGCCGCAACAGCCGCTGCAATCAATAAAAATTTTGCACTAATAGGATTAGCACCTAAAGCCGTTAATGCTGTGTTTAAAGAATACACACCTATTATTAATTTTGGAATAACCACTAATAATCCTAATATAACTATTATAAGAACTTGTCCGGCTGGTCCTATTGCTTGCATAATTTTTGCAATTCCTGAAATCAAAGGTGTAAACGCTGAAGCAAGATTAATAATCGTTTGAAACATAGGGATAAGTGATGTTCCTAGTTCTACTATCACTGCCTTAAATTCATTTTTTAAATTATCATAAGCATCATTAAGTTTAGCTGCTGCTTGTGCTTGTTCGTCAGTAATTAATCCTGCGTTATCCATTTCTTCATTTAAAGAAGCTATTTCATCGGTCGTAAGTCCTGCAACCATTGCAATTTCAGTTCCAGTATTTCCAAGTAAAGCAGTTGCTACAGCTATTCTCATTTCTTCATCTTCAATGTTTTTTAAGGCATTAATAATTTTTAACATTGCCTCTTGAGAACTTAATCCATTTATATCTTCTAAGCTTAATCCTACCGTAGCTAATGCTGTTGCTGCTTTTGATGATCCTTTAGCCACTTGTCCTAATAAATTAGTAACACTAGCTAGCGTTGTCATATAGCCATTATCATTGCCAGTAGTTTTTGAAAATATATTTTTCCAATACTGATAAGTAGCAGCACTGATACTATATTTTTCTGAAGCTTTAGCTATTTCATCACCTGATGCCGCAAAAGCAACTCCTATTGCTACAACTGAAGCTAATATCATAGAGCAAGCACGCGATATTCCATTTAAACCTGATTTTAAGTTATTAAACTTTTGAGAGTCTACTTTTTCCAATTGTCCCTTTAATGATCTCACTTGTGATTCAGCTTTTTTGATTTGTGTAGTTAAATCTTTAAATTCTTTTGATTCTTTATCCACACCCTCGCTGACCATTAGTTTTTGTTGTTCTCTTAAAAGTTTAACCTTTTTTGTTGCTTCTTCTACTTGTCTACCTAGTGCTTGATATTTAGCGTTTATTAGCACTAAACTATTTGGATTAATTTGTAGAGCTTTAGATAACAATGAAGTTTGATCCTTGCACTTACCTAACGATTCATCGATTTTACTTAATTCAGCGTTAATTTCGCTTAGCGATCTTGATACTTCTGTTGCCATCTAATTACCTCCTAACTTTTTTAATTCTTCTTCAACATGTTTATCTATTCTTTCATCCAAACCCTTTAAATTATGAACAGCAACGTCTATATGATGAGTTGCTTCACCAAATGCTGAGCCTTTATTTAAACTACGAGCTATTAAACTATACGGAATACCCTTTTCGTTATAACCTTCGTAGTCTATTTTCCAGCCATATTTGTTTGGATTAGAAATCTTTGTAATTTTAATTGTATCGACTAAATGTAGATGTTCTTTTAATGAAACAGGCGTACCTTGTTTTATTGTGGTAAAACATTCATTGCTTTCTTCATCTATTACATCTTTAATCGCATTTTTAACAGTAGGTCCTAAATCAGTTCTTAGAGTTTCTAAATATTTTAATAACACATTCATTTGTTTACCTCCTAAAACTGATCTAGGTTATCTTCTGTATATATTTTTTCTGACTTGGTTGAATTAGCATCCGAATTATAGAGATCTATAAAGTTGCTTAAATCATCAATGTCCCATACATCTAAATAAAAGTTCGGTATTGATAAAACTGCGAAGCAATATGCAATCTGAAGGTCAATATCAACCCTCTTCGGATTTACTACTCCGCTAGCTCTTTTTTTGGTGATATTAATTCCACCATTACATTTAATAATTTTGGATCTGATAAATTATCCATTTCTAGTTCATCTAATATTTGCTCAGGCGTTTTTCTACGTACTTCAGGATCTCCACTTTTTCTTAAAGCTACATAAAGTCCCATAACTATTGAAGCTGTATCAACTTGTTTACTTGCCTCTACTAATTCTTCTGGAGTCATTTTATTAGGGTCAATGCTAGATAACTTTTTAGAACTTTCACCTAAAATCGCCATATCCGCTTGTAATCCGCGCCCTGTGGCTTGTTTGTAAAAATTATAAGCATTTATGCTATTGCCTAAAATACGTCCTTTATACGTTGCTGTACGCATTATTCAGTTGGTTCCTTATATATTCCTGCTGCAGTTGGCTCACCACTAATATATCCTGTGTTGCCTTCATAAACTGTAGCATGTGTTCTATCTTTTCCACCTGCAGTAATGACCACACCTGAGCCCGATAATGTCATTGATTCTGCAGTTGATGATTGTGTTTTAGCCTCTTCATCAATTGGATCAAATTTGCATTTATAAAACCATTTTTGGAATTTTTTACCTTTTTCATTTTTACCTTCAATGAAAATACCTACATACTTTTCTGTTCCTGTGTTAACCGTATGATTAATATTTCCATTTGCATCTAATGTAGCTTCTGTAATTGCCGCAAGTGCTTTTCCGTCAATTCCATACGCTTCTAATTCAAATGTAAAACCTACAATTGCAGTATGTGTTTCTTCCCTATCATCAGCACTTAATGTTTTAGTAGTAGTTGTAGGTGTTAATTTAAATCTAATATTATTAACTTCGGTTTCGCCTTCATCTACTGTTACTAATGGCAATGGTGACCCATATTGCGGATAACCAGTACTATCATAACCAGTGATTGGGAATACTCTAATTTTTCTTAGCATTTGTTTTCCTCCTAAATTTTAATAGTGGCAGAATAACGTATTTGCGTTATTCCATTTATTTCATCGACTGCGTCAAATGCCACTCTTTCAAATTGCCAGCCGTTTTTTGTAAATTCTTCATCCACTCTATCAATAGTCTTTAAAGTGGTTTGATGTAGTTGTCCTAATCTTGTGTAAAAATCAATAGAAATATATACATTTCTGACTGCCACTTTGTCATCTGCATACCCTAATGGCGTTAATGAAGCTAAACTCCATATAACATACATTTTTTTGTTAGTACTGCTTACATTTTCATTTTTCTTAAACCAAAACAATGTATCATCTGTTTTTTTCACTTCATCTGGATCAAGCAAATTACCATTTGTAAGCCCCGCACTTTTTAAAATTCTTTGGATATTATCAATTGCCCATCCTTCTAACTCTGCCACTCTCATTTATGCCACTCCTGATATTCTTCATAATCAAATGCTAAATCGTCATTAGTTTCCTTAGCAGTCAATTTTAGTTCCAAATTATTTAGTTCATAACCATCAACACCAGTTACGGATAACACCTTATCTGCATACTCAATATAGCAGTCTTCATCAATTCCTTTTCTATAATTGATTGCTACTAAATAAGATCTGTTTTGCTGGTGTCCATCGTTATTAAACGATTCAGTAGCTACTATTTGTCTAATATAGGCTCTAATTTTCGATGACTCTGGATGTATATATTGTTTTATTCTTAATTCGATTTGTTCCTGGTCAGGATATCTCTTTTTTTTGATTTTAAAAATTTTAATATTCTTATCTTTTTGTGGATACATATAACCATTATAATCAGGCATCTAAATACCCTTCTTTCTATTAGCTATAACTTGCAAATCAACTATTAAGCTCGTTATTCCTAATGTATAATCATGCTCTTTGTTATATCCATTACTTCCATAATGTAATTGTCGAACATACATTCTAGCGCATTGCTTTGCTAATGGTTCTATATTTTCATCATTAGAAAAATCATACCCAGTTTTTTCTTTAATAAAAGAGGTAGCCGTATTTGCATACGAACTAAGCACCTCTTCATCAAAGTCAGGGTCTACGTTAATTGCTTTTCCCACTTCTTCATTAGTTAATATCGTACGCATCATGGCTACCTCCTTTTAATTAGGAACCTACTTTTTTAGAGCCGTAGATAAATGCTCCGCTAAATGGTGCAGTTGCACAGAACTCTGAAGCTACATGATTTGTAATTCCATAAGTCGCTTGTCTTTCTTGCTCAACTCTTAAATCAAGTAATAAGTTTGCTTTAAAATATTTAGAAACATTACCTACAATAAAGTCACCTTCATTTAAATTTTCATCTACTTCAATACGTATATTCCCTAGCGATGAAATGCCTGCTGTATTGTTAAACACAGGATATCTAAAGTTTCCATTTTTATCTAATGAGAAAAATACGCTATCATAAATATCTTGTGCTACATAAACCTTAGCGCCTTTTCTAAATTTGCCTTTGCAAGCCTTAATTGCATCTGTTAATACTTTAACAATATCGGCATCTGCGGCATATCCGCCTGTAACAGCGGCTACAGCACCTGCAGTAATTCCTTTAACTTTATTCTCAGTTCCATCAGCATAAATTAAATCATTAGCCCAGTCTTCTTCTAAGTCTTGAAGCATTTGACTTACAATGTATGCTCCTAAATCCCAATCAGTCAAAGCTACTACCTCATCAGTTACTGGAATAACAATTTGTAAATAGCCTTTTGTAAGTTCTAGCTTACCCCACTTCATTTGGTTATCGCCAGTGTTCTTGCCTTCTGCTTTAGCTTTTGCTGCTGTTCTAGATTCACGATATGGATATGTTGTCATCCCTTTAACGTGCATGAAATTAATATCACGGAAAATAGGGCTAAGTTTACCTTCTTCCTTTAATAAATCTAAAATAATTGTAGTTGAAATAAATACACCAGCGTTATTTACACCATCAACTGAAGTGGATGCAGCAACATATTCAGTTGCTGTTGTTGTTAAAGCTTTTCCTAATGCTCTCTTTTCTGATTCATCAAATAAATGTCCACGTAATCGTTTGCCTAAAATATAAGACATTTTATCTCGCATAGAGAGCTTAGCTAAATCACTTCTTTCTGTTACTAATGGCCTATTTGGTGCAACAACAGTATTGCCGCCTTCAAAAGCACTACGTACAATTTGTGTTAATTTTTTGTTTAGATCTGCTCTTTCTGCTACTAATGAAGCCACTTCATTATTTAAATTAGCAAGTCTTTGTTCAGCTTCTGCTGATTTTAAATCTACATTATCGATGTCAGCATCTAAAGCTGATAAGCGAGTTGCAATTTCTTTCAATCTCGCACGGATTTGTTGTTCGTTCATTTAATTTCCTCCTATTGAACTTTAAATATATTTTTGTATTTCTAGTTTAAGTTTTATTTTACGTTGTTCTAATGCTCTCTGTAAGGACTCCACCTCTTTAACACGTAACGCCTCCACGTCATCATGTCTTCGAGCATATAGAGAAGTATTTTCATAGGCTGGAACTGTAACTGCCGCTACGTCATATAGCTTGTCAATCTTTCGTACAGTCCATGTATGAGCGTCTCGATCGTAAGACTCTTCTCTTATCGTAAAAGCAAATGACATTTTATCAATGTCCCCTCGCTTAACTAGTTCATATAAATCTCTTCCTGCTGTTGTATTAGCTAGGTTGGCAATAATATACACACCATCTTCTCTTATATCTATTTGCAATGTTTTATTTTTTGTTCTTGCCATTGCCATCACTGTATCATTGTGATTGTACTTTAGAAAACAATCACTCATATCACAATCACTAAATGCATCACGAGCGATAATTTCTTTATACTCAGTATCGCCATCTTTCCAAAGGACTGTAGGATCTTCAAAGCACACAGCTTTACCTTCTATAATCATTTCACTTTGGTCATCATCTGCACTTCTTTCATGGATTTTAATAGAAGCATAACGGACATAATCATTATGTTTTCTAGCTTGTTTCATTTGTGCCATCTTCTTCATCCTCCTTGTCATTAGAAGTTTTATCAACTCCTTGGTAATCATCTTGCTTATCGGCATTTACAAAATTAAGTGTTGCATATTCTTTATCGCCATTTTCTAAGTCTGGTAAATAAAGTAAATTAGTAATAACATTTGGTTTATAAACTGGCAATCTCATATAAGCTGTTGCAATTTTTAATCTTGTTTCAAGCGAAGCATTTTGAAGCCTATTTGATATTACTCTAATGTTATTGCCTTTACATATTTCCTCTTTTGTAAAAAGTTTAAAAGTTAGCTCTGTTTGCAACTCTATTAGGAATGGTTCGAGTGTTGATTCATAATAGCTTTGCCATTCGTTTTCTGTATATTTACCTTTAATAATTTCTTCAGTTATTCCCTGATATTCATATATGTCATTTTTAAGATCTTTAATTTCATCAGAGCTAGCCCACTTTCCTGAGCTTTCCACTTTTGTCACTTGCGAAGCACTATCTGTATAAATTACACCATAGGATTTCCCCATTGTCAGGTAATCTTCGGCAAACTTTTTTGCTTTTTGAGCTTTAATTTCATCAGTTAAAGGTGTTGTAGAATTAATAATAAATCTAATAAATGCACTAGTTTGAATAGCTTGTTGCATTCCTTCATAGGATGTTTTAATTGCCTTTAAAGTCTCAGCTATGGCTGGACTTCTAGATCCTAATAATGATGATGGATCAGCTTCACGCGTCAAAATTATCAAATCTTCCATCGAAGCATATTTTATTTCACCTTCGAGTCTAAATTTTAAATAGATTCTTCCATCTATTTCTCTAAACTCAACACTATTCTTGTCTAGGTCTAAAGGCCATATAGCTTTTAATGGCTCTTTAAAATTGACAAGGTCCCACTCCAAATACAATACAGATAAATTATCTCTAAAGTATGAAGTTGCTACGATCTTCCACATCAATGGTGCACTCATAACAGGGTTAGGTCTAAGGCATAATATCCTATCCAAATACATTTTGTTTTTAGTAGGCTCTTCTTTTAGATATACCTTAGGCTGTATTTTGCTTACATGCTTAGCGTGTGCATTTACTGCTGCCATAAATGTTGTATTAAATGCCGGATCAGCTAATCCAGAAAAAGAAGGTATAAACAAATCTAGTATATTTGACGTTCCTTTAGGCTCTTTTAGCCCTTTATCGTTTTTAAATAGTACTTTTTGTATTTTTGCTAAAAGTCCCACGCTATCTAGCTCCTTTCTTTAATTTAGATAGTAATCTACATTCTCGCACAAGCTCACATAACAGTCTAAAATAGTTGCTGGTCCATCTATTTTTCTTTCACGTTTATTGCCTGCTTTCTTAGGCATATAGTTTCCATTACGATCAAGTTCTAACTCTACATTGGATAACATCCACTTAGTTACTGGATTATTTTGATAACAAATGAGCTTTGATTTCAAGTGAGCTTCTAATGTTTGCATTGGTATGCTAAGGGTCTTTGCACCTTGTGGTGTTGATTTTAAGCAGTAATCTTCGGCGTATCCCATTTGTGCTAATTCTTGAACTAAATAAACAGCTGAGTAACTATCATAATTAATAAATTGATACATCCATCCTCTTTGCTTAAAATTAGCTGCTACATAATTTGCTATATCATGGTAATCTATTAGCTCATTACCACTAATTCTTATTAGGCCTCTATCCACCCATTGCCTCCATGGTACTTTTGAATTATTTTGCTCTTGCTGCTCTAAAAATTTAGCAGTTATCCAGTACATCGTAATTGCAATAGGTCTATGATTCTCCTTATCAAACAATAAAGTTGTGAATGCTGTTAAGTCATTAGTACGCGACAAGTCAAAACCACCAAGCACTATAGTGTTATTAAATTTTTCCAATTCTTGTTCGCTATATTCATCAGTTACATTTAAATCTTCAAAGGTTAACCATGTCTTTCCTTGAATTCCTATCATATTAAAATCTTTTGTTTTTACTGTATTTGCAAAATTAGGATCACCTTTCATTCTTATAACATTACGTCTTAGTTCATCTCTATCTTTGATTATATCAATAGCTGGATTTGCTTTTATCCAACACGATTCATCTTCTATTTCATCTGGGCTATCTAATTCATAAATTAGCGGAAATAATGTTTCATCCTGTATTAAGCCATCTATAACTTTTGATGCGTATTCATATTCGTCATCAAACAATCCCGCACGAACGAAGCCGGCAGTAGTAATCATACTTAGTAATGGCTCACTACGTGCTGACATTGATTGTTTTAAAATATCATAAATGGATCTTGGCAATTCATGAATTTCATCAATAATAGCACCAGAAGCATTAAGTCCATCAAATGTTCTAACGTTTTTTGAAAGTACTTTATATGTTGATTTAAAAGCCGTTCTTTTCTTATAAATAGTAGGCCTAGGGAATACTTTATAATCTAAAACTGATTGGAGGTCTTTTGATTGATCTATCATACTTTGGCTTTCTTCCCAGATTCTTCTAGCTTGATCAGCAACTGTCGCTGCACTATAAAGCTCACCGCCTTTTTCTGTAAGTGTTAAATAGTTAGCAACAGCTGCATGCTCAGTTGACTTCCCGTTTTTTCTACCTCTTACATCAAGTACTTCACGAAATTTTCTACGATTGGTTTCTCGTTTCAAAATTCCAAATATGCATTGCCATTTTGCCTTCTGAAACAAGCATAATGATAATGGTTTGCCTGCCCATCTATCTTTTGACTGTTTACAAAACGTTTCAGCAAAGCGGATAAATTTTTCACCGCGTTTTTCATTAAAATAATAATTTGGATCTTGGTCATTTATAATGGGCTCTATGTGATTAAAATACCATTTTTTAACTTTTTGACTTGTTATAATCTCGCCGCTTTTTAGTTTCTCAATATAAAGCTTTACATAATTCATACATCGTCCTCATCCTCAGATAAGAACTTATCTATTGCACTAGGTTCTTTTTTACCTATTCCCATTCCCATTCTTGCACGGCCTACTGGAGTAAGGCATAATTGTTCTGACAAACTAACCATTATTTTTGTTTGTTCTTTCATGACAAGTCTTGCTTTATCAAGTACTCTTTGTGCATCTGGATTCGCAGCAACTATTTGATTATATTTAGCCCATGTTTCTTGTGCTTTATTATACATAGAAACAGCTTCACAATATGCGACTAATGCCATTTTATCCAAATCGCATAATATGCCATTATCCATTTGTTTATATAGTTTCATTATTCTTCGCCATTCTTTCTTTGCTTCTGGGCTTAGAAAGCCTGGGCATTTAAGGGTTGAAGTAGTTTGTAAACCAGCTTCAATTTCTTGTCTTGCATCAATTTGCTCTTTTGATTTTTTATGTTCTGCTGGATCTATTAATCTAGCAGGCATTGGTTTTCGTCCAGTCATGTCTGTAATGGCATCCTTCCGCTAATTTTTCATAATCTACATTTAGCAAATTTAATGTTTCTATAATCCCCTTAGGTGTTAAATCAAAATGTGCAAGTACAAAACGCTTCACTCTATTTTCCTCTATCATATCTGCAAATTGAGGTGTTACATTAATAGCAACTGATACTGGTTGTGGTATTCCTATTCCATAAGCTAGCCTTATTTCACAAGTTTTATATTGTGGGAATTTTTCGAGCGTTCTTAATGCTATATGTCTAGCCATATAGGATGCAGAACGATCGACTTTTGTAGGATCCTTTCCAGAAAAAGCACCGCCACCAACTGGTATAAACCCCCCGTAAGAGTCACATACTATCTTTCTTCCTGTTAATCCACAATCAGCAGTAGGTCCCCCTATTGTCCAAGGACCACCTGGATTAACAATTAAACTTTCATATTGAATGCTATTATCATCAATAATCTTTTTTATGTACTTTTTTACATCATCAAATGCCACTGTACTTTTATGACAAACACTAACTATTATTAATTTTGCTTTTTGTTCGCTATTATCCATATCAGCTGTAACTTGAGTTTTTGCATCACCCTTAAGAATAGAGTTAGGCTTTTCAACATCTGTTTCTATCAAATTAATAATTTTATTAGCTAGTTCAAATGGCCATGGTAGTTTACTTTGAGTTGTTCTATCAGCATAGCCAATCATAATGCCTTGATCACCTGCACCCAATTCATCAACTTCTTCTTGATTGATAACTGCTCCATCTATTTCAGGGCTTTGTTCCGATATATTAATCTCAAATCGATATTCATACTCATCTAAATAATGTAATTTTCTTAAAACCTTAGAAGCAACATCTTTATAATTAATATTAGCTTTAGTTTTCACCTCACCAGCTAAAACGACTAGATTCGATTTGATAAGGCATTCTACTGCAACATGTGAAGTAGGGTCTTGTTTTAAACATTCAGTTAAAATAGCATCACTTATTTGATCAGCCACTTTGTCTGGATGATATTTACTTACTTGCTCTGTACTAAATAAATTCATTTATGAGTCTCCTTTGTTTAATTTATTTTTTCTGCTTTTATCCCTGTGAGTTTTTCGTATCTATAATCACATCAACGTATTTTGGATCTAGTTCCATTATCAAACACTTTCTATTTAGCTGTTCAGCTGCAATAAGAGTAGATCCTGAACCGCCAAACAAATCTAAGACGGTTTCATTTTGTCTACTAGAATTATTTAGCAGTCTACCTATAAGTCTTATAGGCTTCATTGTGGGATGCTCTATACTTCGTAATGGCTTATCCTCTTCTATCACACTAACTGGGACTTTAGGTGCCATTAAATCTCTTACCAATCTTCGTAACTCTGGAAGTTTCATTTTATTTATATCAATTTCTTTTTCATCAACTACCGTTGCATAGCTACGATCATCGATAAAATAATGGCTTGCTCCTTCTTTCCATCCATATAAACAAGGTTCATGCATCCATTGGTAATCTTGCCTACCTAATGCAAAGGCATTTTTCTTCCAGATAATCTCTTGCTTTGTTTTGAGCCCTGCATTTAAGAGTGCAGTTACAAAGCTATAAACCTCACTACTTGCATGCCAAACATAGAATGCCCCCCCGGCTTAAGAAACAAGTTCATCAAACTAAACGCTTTACTTAAAAAACTAATGAAGCTGTTTGACTCCATGTTATCATTCATTATTTGTCCTGCTGTGCCTTCGTAATTTACATTATATGGAGGGTCAGTTATTACAATATCGACTTTTCCTAAATCGACTAATTTTTCCACATCATCTTCTTCAGTGGCATCACCACACATCAATCGATGTCTACCTAATTTATAGATATCTCCTCTTTTTGCCTTAGGAACTTTAGGAAGTTCTGGCGTATAATTATCTTCGCTTAATTTATCTGCTAACGCCGGAATTTCAAAATCAAACTCTGACATATCGATGGTTACATCATTAGCTATGTCTCTCAATTCTTCCGCTAGTATTTCTAAATCAAAGTCCGAATTCATAGTGGTCTTATTATGAATTAACGTATATTCTTTTCTTTCTATATCGGTTAAATGATCTAATCTTATACAATCCACTTCTTCTATTCCTAATTTCAAACATGCTAAATATCGTCCATGTCCTTCCACTATTAGATTTTGTTTTCCCCATATACCTATAGGATCATTCATCCCAAATTTTTTAATTGATTCAGCAATCTGATTAATTTGTTTATCGGGATGAAGCTTTGCATTTTTCTCATACGGCTTTAAATCCGTGATTTTCATTTTAATAACTTGCATTAACTTTTATTTCCTCCTTTTTGTCATTTTTTCAATTAATTTTCTAGGTTTATCATCGATTTTCAAAAATCGGGTATATATTTTTCTGAAGTCCACTGCCGTTGTCTTCGCTTTCAATTTTTGAATTTTAGACCCGGGGGTGTCCTTTATAATTTATCTTTTTCTTTTTAATTCTTTAGGAATTAAGTTGCCATTCTCATCAAATGTAACATCGTTCCTTACTTCTTTTTCATTTGCTCTAACTGCATCATGACAGCTAGTACATAAAAGCTCTAGATTATCCAAGCTTAAACTAATTTTAGGATCATCTACATTGCTTAATGTTAAAGGTATTTTATGATGTACTTCATATCCTGCCTCACCGCAATGTTCACATACTCCTCTTGCTAATTGTTTTTTTAAATTACGTACTCGCTTCCAAGCTGTCGAGTGATAGAACTTTAGTATTTTATCTGGTGTTGGCATTTTAAACCTCCTAAAACAAATACGAACCCGAAACAGCTACTAGTCCTGGCTCACTTAGGATGTTCGACTATTCCGAGTTCGTGTGTATTGTATCTAATTTATTTCTAAATTTAAAACGATCTAAAATTTTTCTGACTGATGTTTTTCTTCAATTTCTACTGCTTCTTCCACTGTAGGAATACTAGCTACTTCATCCTTATCAGCATCATTAATCTCATCACTAATAGAATTAAATTCTTCTAAGCTTTTAATTGCTGCACTTAATTTTTTAATTCTTAAGTCATAAGGTCTTACCTTTTTAGCTCTTTCTTCTTTTGCTTCTTGTAATTGAATTTTTAAAATATCGATCATAATGTTTCCTCCTTGTATTTTCTGATCTTTGCTTTTACAGCTTCTATTAATTCATTTTGATTTAATCTTTTTGACTGAAGTCGTTTTATAACATTTTCATCTTCAGTATCTTTAACAATTAAATGATTGATAATCACTGTTTCTTTTTGACCTTGTCTATAAAGTCTTGCATTTGCTTGCTGATACAATTCAAGACTATTAGTTAGTCCAAACCAAACTATAATATTTCCTCCAGCTTGTAGGTTTAATCCATGTCCCATTGAAGCTGGATGAGCCAAAAGTAATCTTATTTGGTGATTGTCCCAATCCTTTTTATCTTCTGTTGATAAAAGTCTTCTTGGATTTTCTTCTTTAAATCTTTCTAGCAATCTATCTAAGTCATGTTGGAAGTTATAAAAAACCATAATAGGCTTTCCAGGATTGTCATCTAATATTTCTTGTAAAGCATCTAGTTTTAAATCATGAATGGCTATAACATTTTTTTCGTTTGTATAAACAGCACCATTAGCCATTTGAAGTAACTTACCGCATACAACTGCTGCTGATGCTGCTGTAATATCTTCTTCATTGAGAGTTAAGATATATTCTTTTTCCATTTCTTGATATAAAGCCTCAACTCTTTTTGGCATTTGAAGTTTAATATAATTATCTATTCTTTCAGGCATCTTGATATAATCTGTTGCTTTTAAACTAACAGCTACATCCTTAATCCTTCCATAGATTTTTTGTTCCGCTTCTGGTCTTGGAACATATTCAAATACAACATTTCGATTTCGTCTTCCTGGTGTAAAGAACTCTTGTCTATAAGCTGTGATAGTTCTTCCTAATCGTTGTCCTGCATCTATTAAATACATTTGCGACCATAAGTCCATCAAGCTATTAGGTGCTGGCGTTCCAGTTAATAGAATTATTCTAGGAACTATTGCAGTAACTTTTCTTAAAGCTTTAAATCTTTTTGATTGACTATTTTTAAAGCTGCTTGATTCATCAATGACGATACAATCGAATATCCATTTTTTCTTTTTTATTGAATAGTCAATTAACCATTGAGTATTTTCTCTATTGATACAAAATATATCCGCATGCTTATACAATGCTTCAATCCTTTGTTTTTCAGGTCCTATAATTTTTGAGACTACAATATTTTTTAGATGATCCCACTTTTCTATCTCTTCGCTCCATGTCATTTCAGCAACTCTCAATGGTGCTATAACCAATACTTTGTTTATCTCAAATGAATTAAACATCATTTCATTCAAGGCTGTTAAAGTTATGACTGTCTTTCCTAGTCCCATATCAAGTAAAGCCATGAAGTGTGGAGTATCAATCATTTTCTGTGTCGTAAACTCTTGATAGTCATGTGGGTTATATTTCATCCTTTTTTACCTCCTGAACTTCTTTAATAAACTTTTCTACTTCTTCGTATGATTTGATTTTTTTTACATTGCAGCCTAACTGTTCTAATTGTTCCATTTGCCATTTTTGTAATTTTCTAAATCTTCCTCCTTTTGGTCTTTTTAACTCAACAAAATAAATTCTTCCTCCTGGTAAAATAACAATCCTATCAGGCACTCCATCGTTTCCGCTACTTTCAAACTTGAATGCTTTTCCACCTATCTTTTTAACCTCTTTTTTAAGTTTTTCTTCTACCGAGTTTTCAAGCATTTTTATCCTTTCTAGTTTTAAGGTAACATTCTTTTTATTTTTTCTAACGCATATATGTAATTAGGCGTTTTAGGCATATAAGCCACTATTGCTTTCGCCTAAACTCACATGAAGTTTAGAAATAAATGTTACTTTGTTACCTTAGTCATTTTTTCGTTAAATTTTTTCGTATCTATAACCTAAAGGTTATAAGGCTTTAATATTTTGTGGTAACATTATAGGTAACATTCTAGGTAACAAACTCTATTATTGTTTTTTTTATTTGATTAAGTTTGTTACCTTTAAAGCAATTGTTACCTTTAGATGTTACCCTTTTTTATAAAACCTCTTTGAACTCCATAGGGTCCAAATTTTTTAGTACCTTTGGTTGATTCCCATCCGGATATTCTAGATAAACATTCATTGATTTCGCGTGATTTAGCTTTTGTTATTAAAGCCTTATTCTGTTGCAAACATTCACACCATACTTCTATTGCTGATATGCGTGTTCGCACCACTTTTAAATCATCTTTATTTGATGTGTCTCTAAATTCATCAGTAGCATTGATCCATTGAGTACGTTCTGGAATTGACAATTTATCCCAGTTAGATGGTATAGGCGTATTTAAATAAACTTCAATTAAACCTAGCATGTCATTATCTTCAGAGTGTGATTGTTGTAAGTCTTGAGCCATTCTAAGTGTTTCATCACTTAATCCATTAATGGATTCACCCTTTCTATAAATTTGCACTGCTTCTGCCCACACTTGGTCTCTTTCTTCATCAGTAAAATCATCCCATACTTTTTTTACTCTTTGTTCTATGTGGGTATCAATTACCCAGAACCTTCGTCCACCTGTTGAGTCATTTAAAAATTCATTATCATTAGTTGTTCCTATAAAAATACATTGACGCTTATTAACTGTAACATTGCGTTCATAAGCCTTCCTGTAAGTATCTACTTGCTTCGATATGTACTGTTTAATAGTTTCTCTTTCGCTTCTTTTTAAAGCTGTAAGTTCTCCCATTTCCATAATCCATACGCCGTCTAGTGCTTCATACGATTCCTTGCCTTTTACATCTGTTAAAGTATCGCTAAACCACTCGCCGCCTAATCTAGCTAATAACATTGACTTTCCTATCCCTTGCGGTCCTACCAATGTAAGCATAAAGTCAAATTTACATCCAGGATTAAAAATTCTTGCCACAGCTGCAGCTAATGTTTTTCTTGTAATCTCATAAGTATATTCGTTTCTATCTGCGCCGAGATAATCGCAAAATAGACTTTCAACTCTAGGCTTTCCATCCCATTTAAGACTATTCAAATATTCTTTTACAGGATGATAAGCACGTTCATTAAATACTAAATTTTTTGCATCGAGAATTTTTTGTTTTCCTTCGATGCTATAAGCTTCTTCAACGTACCACATTAATCCGGCATCATCGACATCAGTCCAGCATTCGCTATTTCGTACCCATGGCAATTTAGAAGTAACTATGTACCTCCCATTAAAGAGGTTTAATTTTCCTAGGCCATTTAGTCTAGGATCGTTTTTTAAAATTAAAATTAAATTGTTACGTGTAGTTTCAATTATTCCATTTTTACCTACCGTAAGACTTTCCATCCACTTTGTGTCTAATTCTTCTTCTGGTGCGATTTCTTCGTCTTGGGGTGCAAATTCTTTAGCTGCTTCAGATTGTCGCTCCTTAGCGATTGTAACCCTGACTTCTTTATCAGTTCTTACTAAGTCCATCATCATATTCCATGATGGTAATTTATTAACTGGAGTTCCTTCTTTTGCTTCTGCATCTTCATCGTGGAATTTATGAATTCTCACTAAATCAAATGCATTGCATAGCATTCCTCCAGTTGGGTCAGTTGAGTGATTGCTGTAAGCGAATTTATCCTGGTAAATTACTAATCCACCATAAGTTGAACCTTTTACATAAGTGTATCGACCTTTTCCAGCTTCTACATATTCATTCGGGATAAATTTTTCTATTGCTTCTTGGATGCTATAAGTTCTACAAAATGCACCAATCAATCCCTCTTTTTCTAATGGATCACCTTGCTTGTCTGCTGTTTTAGCTCTTACTTTTTCTGATCTACTGGATTCAGGCCAATAGCTTGTATCTTTCCAATCTGGATATTTTGCAAGTACTGAGTCGGCATCCAGAATAGGATTATCAAGAACTCTATAAAAGTAATTAATATCTTTAGGAGTTGATGGCCAGAACATTAGTCTTGCTGGTTCGTAAGTAGTGTCATCGAAATAATCCATTCCTATTTCCGAAGCTAATTTCCTTGCTATTGCTTCATATTCTTCAGGACTAACTTTTCTATTTAGAGGTATTACTAATCTAATTCGAGGTGTTTTTTCCGTGTATTTATGTGTGCCATAAGCTACAAGAGCATAGGTTGTTAATGATTCTATATCATTCCATAAATCAGGCGTGCCATAGTCTATATCAAGTGTGACAATGGATCTATTTTTTACGAATTCATTTTTTCGTGTTCCGTTTCTTAATTCACCGCCTACAAAACCGCCCACATCTTTTATCTGAGCTTGTTCATCTTTTTTCATTGAGACGTAGTCATTATAAGTTTCATAGGTTTTAACTGTTTCACTTAATCTATTAACTAGTTCTTGCCATGTTATGACTATATTTTTCCATCTTGTTTCTTTGCGCGATTTTCCTATTGCAATGCTTAGTTCAAATCTGCTCCCATTCTTTAAAATCATAAATTATTACCTCTATCTTTAAACCTCAAATTGTACATGGGCTTTCTTACTCTTCCGTGGCAGTAATCTAATGCCGTTTGATAACTCATGAATAGAGCTTTTCCAGCTTCTCTTGCTGATCTATAAGTTTCGATGACATTTCCTTCATCATCTAATCGTTCTACTTCAATTGAACGACTAGGGCAGTACCCCGTTTTAGAGCCCGCCTTTTTTCGACTAACCCATTCTAAGTTCTCAACCCACACATGCTTCCATTTTCTATCTTTTATTAAAACGATTTTCTCGTCAGCTGTGTGTGGGATAAACACTTCAGCAATTAGTCTAGATAAGGCAAATTCTTTATTACCGCATTTAACTGCAAGCATTTTTCTATTTGCTTTACCTTTTTTGTTAAATCTATTTTTTGCATAAGGATGAAGTATTTTATATATTCCACCTTGTAATTTCTTTCTTACTCTTCCTTGATTGGAGCATTCATAGCTCTTTGTTCCTGGAACTGGTAACCACCTTTCGCCTTTAAATACAAAAGTTCCTAAGGTTATTTCATCCCATAAAACTTCGTATTTATGATGTGAGCCCCAGTTAGCTTCAAACTCTGAACGCACACAATTTCTTTCGTAGCTTGTTTTAGCTGCTTTCCATTTTGAAGTAGCAACTAAAGCATCAATATAGATGTTATCTTCTCTTTTAAAATAGTGCTTTAGTAAATACTTCTTTATTTCTGCTTCCGTTTTACCTTCAGCAGCTAATTTATATGCAACTGTATAACTACATCCATTGCGTTTACACCATTCATGAAGTGTAATACCTTCGATTTCATATTTATGGCGATATATTATCTTTTCTTCAAGCATAAATATCTACCTCTAATCTTTCATGTAATATTTAGTTGTATAGCCTTCAGCATTAAGAATTAGTCCCTTGATCCATTCAACATCTTTTAATCGCATAATGTTTCTGATTTCTTCTAAGGCTTCAGCTTGTCGGCTTTCTTCCACTTCGATAATTACTTCATCGTGGATATGGAATTGTGCATTATACCCTTTTGCTGATAAATTAAGCATTGCGTTACCCAGGCAGTCTCTAGCTGTTGCTTGTACTATATTTTCAACTATTTTTCCACCATAAGTTTCTGTGCGTTCCCACCTTTTTGTTTCTTGGTTTGTACCCATATAAGTAATGCTTTCTCGTCCATTTCCTGTCTTTGTTAAAATAGCTTTGTTGTAAGCTATAGATCTTCCACTTGGAAGCTTGATAAATAAAGTGTCTTTTATCATTTTAAAAGCTATTCCATGTGGTCCTTTTACAATAGTTCCAGGATATCTAATGGCATTCTTTGCATTTGCTTCGGTGTCATACCAGAACTTTACTATGTGCGGATTAGCAGCACGCCAGCTATCAATTAAGCTTTGCTTTTCTTCTTCTGGTATATCATTGTTAGAGTCCATTGCACTTAAAGCTCCTACTCCTCCTTGATAACCACAAGCTAGTTGAGCAATTTTTCCTTTTTTTCTTAAGTCGCTACCATGCGTAACTGATTCGATTGGAACGTGAAACATTTGAGCCGCTGTAGCTTCGTAAATTTTGCCATGTGTTGCAAATACTTCTTGTACCCACTTTTCACCAGCTAACCAAGCTATTACTCTTGCTTCAATCGCTGAATAATCGGCTACTGCAAATGTGTAGCCATCTCTTGCTATAAAAGAAGTCCTTATTAATTGACTAAATACATCCATAGGTGATTTATAAAACATTTCTATTAGATCAAAGTCATTGTTAAGAACCAAATTTCTTGTGAAGTCTATTTTATCTAATTTGTTTTGCGGTAGGTTTTGTAATTGGACTATTCGTCCAGCCCATCTACCAGTTCTATTTGCCCCATAAAATAGGAGCATTCCTCTTACTCTTCCATCATGGCAAACCGAACGAGTTATAGCTGCGTATTTCGTAACGCTAGTTTTTCCCAGTTCTTGTCTAATTTCGAGAAAACGTTTGAGTTTATTTGTTTCTTCAGGTTGTAGTTTATCCCACCCTTCATTGATTTCTTTTAAAATAATTTTTATATCGTTTTTAGTTAGTGACGTTAAATCTGAATAACCTAAGCTTTTAATCCAGGCTTTTGCTTGTGACAAACTTTGCGGATTATCTAACCCTGATATTGTCTTAGCTTCATTCATTAAAGCTTCAATATGGTAATCATTATAATTTAGTATGTTTTGAGCAAGTGTAAGGTCAACGAGAACTCCATAATCATTTATTCTTTGGTCTAAACACCATAACGCTCTTTCCATTGACTTAGTTTCTGGATAAGCCTCAAGCCTTTTATCGATTACTCTTTCAGTTGCAACATCTTGCTTACAATATTCTTTAAATAATTCCCATCTTTCTATATAATGCCATGGCATATTTCTTGTTCTTCCGCCGTTAGCTTTAGTGGGTTTACATGGTTTACAAAAATACTGAATAAGAGCTTTGCCTGTTTTTAATTTCTTTTGATCTTCTTCAAGTCCTAATGCTTCGCCTACTGCTTCCAGGCTTCGTGGAAGTCCCAGTTCTGATGCACGAACTGCTGAACACACCCATTGCTCTGGTGGCATTTCCGTTTTTAAATATTTTTTAAGACAATTTCTTTCGAAGTTTGCATTGTGTGCCTTTTTTATAATGGTAGGATCTGCTAGGGCTTGTACTACCATTTCAGGTAATACTTCACCCTGGCATAAGTCTACTATTTCTACTGGATCATTATTAAATGCAAATGCTACTAATAAAATTTCAAATGATTCATCATCTATATAACGGTATGAGCCACAATCCACAATGTCTATTTCACTATAAGTTTCAAGATCAATATGTAATTCTTTGTTATTAGAATTCTTCATCGTCGTCTTCGTATTCGAAGCCGTCACCGAAGTCTACTTCAGGTGATTGTCTTCCACCTAAAGGTTCACCATCAGCTAATTTTTGAACGTTATTAAGTCCTGCAGCAATTCCTTTATTTCCATTTGTGTTAAATGCAAAGAAGTTGATTGATACACGGCCATAGCAACCGCTATAAACTTCATCAGCATCAAGAATAGGGTTACAATTTCTATCAACTACTCCTGGTTTTGTTGAGCTTGTTGCATTAATAAAATAGCTATTAGCATAAGCTTCATCATCTGCTCTATCTTCATCACCATCTCTTAAAGGTGTCTTTAGGTTATTTGGAACTTTACCTCCAAACTTAGAAGCACGACCATTTTCAATTGCGGCATTAATAGCTGCTTTGATTTTTTTAATTAATTCTTTGTCTGTTTTAGGAATGATGATTGATACACTGTATTTTTCATCAGAACCATCGCTAATTGCTACTGGTTTATTTACATGAACGTATGATAAGCGAACCTTTCCTGTTACTACTTTTGTTGCTGTATTTGGATTTTGATTTTGTGCCATTTTTAATTCCTCCTATTTGGCTATTTATTTTTTCTTTGCTCTCTTCTTCGACAATTTTCAACGTGAGTAATTAGTTCTAAATTGTCTTGTGAAGGGTTACGTCTATTCGAGTCTAAGTGGTCAATTGATAATCCTAGTTCCCTAAGTGATGTTGCTCCTTCTGGTATTTTGTTATGTTTACAATCACCGAATAGCTCTACCACTTTTATATGGGTCAAAATATGCTTTCTTCCTGGTGATATGGTCACTCGGCTATACCCACTGCTATTAGGGGTTTGTTTCATAATCCTTTTGTGGCTCATACTGTACCAGCGTCCCTTGTTTGAAAGTGCATAACCAGGAAATGCTAGGACCCATTGTTCATCTTTTAATTTTCTCGATTTAATCTTTAAAGTCTGCGACTGCTTGAGCTGTGGCATCATAAGCTGGTCTCTTATCACTTTCAGGGACTAGCGTTGGCTTGCCTGCTGGTTTATCAACTAATGAGCCTAATACTTTTGCAAAGTCTTTTTTACCCATTAAAAATTCAACAGCACTGATTCCTTTTAGCTTCTTCTCATAAATTAATGAAGCATCATAACCTTCAGCTTCGAGAATATCAGCTACCTTTTCTTCATCTTTCCACTTTCTAAGTGAACGACCTTCTACTACTTTAAAGCCTTTAAATTTTTCGCCTTTAATTGCTTGATTAAGTGCGAAGTCTTGGACTTGCTTTGCCCAGCTAATAATTCCATCTAATTCGGGTAATAATTCTTCTAATTGTTCCTTAGTTAATAAATCAGGACTTTTTAAATCCGCCATTAGCGGTGTTTTTATTTCTTCCATTTGTGTGAACCTCCTTATTTGCTTAAAATGGATGCAATAGTGGTTAGCATGTGATTAGCACGTGCTTTGCATAAAGCTCTAGCTTTACAGAATTTGCACTGATCAGCACCTGGACAATATGAGCCTTTATTCTCATCTGCCATTTTTGCTTTTTTTGCAGTTTCCTTAGCCCACTTTAACAGAGCTTTAGTTGTTATAATTTCAGTTGATATGCTGTGGAGTCTTGGCTGGATTATATTCATTTCTACTTCTTCAATTTCTTCGTATATCCATCCATAATCTTCTAAAGCGCCGACAGCGTATAACCTTAATTGCGAGTTATCTTCAGCCTCTACAAGTACGCCTTTACCATATTTCAAATCATTTATAATCAGGCGCTTACCTATCAGTAGGCAATCAATTGTTCCAAATCCACCAGGAACATATTTTGAAAAATTAACCCGCTCTTCGATAAACATCATAGGAGTGTCGCCATCAAGTATCATTTGTTGATATTTTTCAGTTACGAACTCCACGTATGCCATCACGTTGGAATGCATTTCTGGATTTTCTTTTTTTAATGCTTCCGTAAATTTATTTAGTTCTTCAGTTTTGTTTTTCCTTAAAAAATTTAAAATTGTTTCTGCAGCAGAGTGTGCCTTTGTTCCTTCTTCAGCGTATTCGCTTGATTGTTCAGGAAATAGCGATTCAAGAGCTACGCTTCTAGGACAATTCATCCATCGCTTTGATCCTGAAGCAGAGAGCTTTGCGTGTACCTCAGGCATTTCCTATAGTGCCTTTGCTTTTTCGATTACAGTTTTAAAGTCTGAAGGTTTTAAGTCACTTACTTTTTTAACTCCAAACTCCGCTAAAATTGCATGACATCCAGTTGAACTACCTACGCGATGTTTAGCTTCAGCAAGTGCAGTACGTACATCATCAGCTGTATAAGTTGTTTCATCTTCTGATGTTTCTTCTACAGGTGCTTGTTTTGGCTCTTCTTTTTGTGCTACAGGCGCTTTTACTTCTTTCTTGACTAATTCTTCAACCACTTCACTAGAAGTTGCTACAGCGGTTGTTTTTGCCTTTGTGTTGCTTTTAGTAGCATTAACTTTAATAGGTAGTACTTCGATTAATTTGCTAAGTACATCAAGTGTGTTTTTCTCTAATGAGATTTCTAATTCGATTTTCATTTCTTTTCCTCCTTAATCATCGAATGGTTCCCAGTGTCCTCCGTCAGTTAGAATTTCTTTATCGCCAGTTTCTTCATTGATTCGATAAGTAGCTTTTCTTTCTGGCTTTGTGATTACTGGTTTTTTCTTTTTTGCTGGCACTGGCTTGTGGTACATGGCTATCAGTTGTGCTAGCGATTTTTTCTGATACCAGGATTCTGGGTAAGGATAAATTTTCATTAACTCTTCAGTAATTTGCATTCTTTCTATCTCATCCTGAGTCATGTACTGTGTGTTGTAGGTCTTCATTTTTCTTCCACCTTTTTTGCTTCAGCTGATTTGGTTTCTTGTTCGTCTATCTCTTCCATCCTCTTCAACATGAAATCGATAAACTGGTCCATAGCTTGCTTTTGCTTAGGTGTGAAATCTTTAATAATATCTTCACTATCCATAAGTTCACCTTGCTCTCAATTTGCGAGCAACAAATTAAAAAAAATAAGACCTTTCTTTTTCATAAATTTTTGCCAACTCTTCAAGCTCGGCCACTGTCCATGGGGCATCGCCATTTAGTTTTTGATTAATTGTGGTTCGAGATATTCCTAATTTTTCAGCTAGAGCGGATTTTGTGGTATCGTGAGCCCCCATCTCTCTTTTGATCTTATCAATTCTGATCATGTTAGTTTCCATGCTTGACATCTTTATCACCTCCTTCTAATTCAATTAATTGATCTATGATATTGCAGCATTCAAATACGATTTCTACAATCGTCCACCTTTTATCTTCTTTACTTGGCGAGTGTGCTACATAATCACCTATGTGTCCGTAATCCCAGCCTATAATTCCAGGTTTATGTCTTAAGAAGTCTACGCTATTTTCTAGTTTTAAACATTTTTCGTAGTAATTAACGCCGCCATGTGGATGTATATATTTAGCTATATCCTCATAATCCTTTGCATTTGATAGCGGATGACCTTCTGGTAATAGAACATAAGCACATGGATGTGTTCCTATATAAATTACATAGAATTCATAATCCTTTCTTTTATCGTGGGCTAGTACTTCTCTGTTATGAGAATACTTATATTCAATGGTTCGATTAATATCCATGCATGTTGCTCCTTCTAATAAATTTGTAGGTCGCCCTTGTTGAGTATTGTCTACATTTGTTCAAACTTGATACACAGTGCTCGCGAGTTCGCGTATCTTGTAGAGGCGACATAATTGCTGATATGCACAGCTGCATTGTTTCTTGTCATTACGCTCACTAGAAACAAAAGACCAGCGGATACGTTCTAACGGACTAAGTATCATCCCGTGGAGTTGGAGTCCAGACCGCCTATGGCGGTTTCGTATTAATTTTCAAATACTCTTCAGTGGACCTTAATTTTTTAATCGCTTTTTACAAATCAATATCTACTCTCTTTCTTTTAATGCTAAATGCATATAAATTGGATATTTTATGCAAGCATCTTGATGGTGTTCGAGCTGATGTATCACCCATGTGATACCAGACTCTGTAATCATAAGTATCATTTTCGTTTTTACATACTTCTTTAACCTCGCCTAATTCATATCTATCGCCATTTTGGTAAATTACAATTTCACCTTTCTTATAGATTGGCTCTTCTTCATTATTCATAAATAGTCCTCCTCTTTTTTTTTTAAATCCAGCTTAGCACTGGTAAATTTTTTATGTTGTAACAGATCCAACAGCAAGCAGTATTGAAAGATGAAGTTTTACCTAAGAATTTAATTCTCTTTTTGAAAATAATAATTGATAGCTTATTTTTATATCTTTCATATAATTCAGCCCGTTTAGGTGTTTCTAAAGTTGATAATGGAAGTAATAAAGCAAATGACTTAATCTTTTTTCTTTCAACCAAATCAAAGCTTCTTTTGATTATTTCGTATTGCAAATTAAATGGCGGATTAGAAATCATTAAATCACAGTCTTTTGGCGGTTCAGTAATAAAGAAATCATTACCTAAATCATCAAATTTATGGGTGGCCTTATATTGCAGTTTTAGTTCGTCGGCCTTTAGCTTAAATTCAGAGTCGTAATTATTAAATGGGAACCAAATACTTTTATAGTTTTCTATTTCAATTAATCTATAAATATCCTCAACCACCCATCTTGGTGTAGCGACATGATTTTTATTATTTTTAATTTCTTCTTGATAATCTTTACTTGCCATAATGGTTTTTTATTTAAAATCCTTTTCAGCTTTGAATTTTTGATAACACTCTTCGCAACAAAAGTTATGCCATTCATCATCAACTTTTCTATTAATCCATCCATCATTTTTAAAACTGTCTAAGCAATCATAATAATCGCAGTAATCATCTATTTCAGCTTCTTCTGTATTACCGCACTGATCACACTCAATTATTAAAGTTGACCATATTCTATCTAGCATTTTTATTGCCTCCTAATTCATTAATTGCTTTGGAACAACTAGAAGGTTACCTACTACATCTATACCGAATAAATCATTTGCTAATTCGTTATAAGGCCTTTCTTTAAGTAGCCCTTCTTCATCAACTATGTAATAAAATTTGTCATCTTCTAATGGATACATTTCTATAAATCCGCCAGCCCATTTTTGAAGTTCTTTAAGTGTTACATTTTCTTTAGTTCTATTAAGTTGAAAAGATACAGAATTATCAGTTCCTAAAATCATAATCATATTAGTTTGTAATCCTGATAAAAATCCTCTTGCTATGATTACGTACTTGTTACATTCATCGCAACAGCGAGTTCCTCTAAATGGTGATGGATTGTGTCCTACACCTTTTATTTCTTTTCCACAAATTGCGCATTTCATTTTGAAGTCCTACCTTTCGTATTAAGTATTTTTGAAATATTGATTTTAAATTTTTCCATCGCCTCTTTGTTACTGTGTTCAACAATTGTGCATAATGGACTATTCACTAATTTAATTAACTTTTTAAACTTTGATTTTTTCATTTTGAATAAGCCATCTGGATCAATGACCATATAGCATTTACTTGACTTATTAGGTTCAATTAAAAGCCATACTAAGTTTTCTTCTTCACTTTGTTCTGCAACTTCTAATGACATAACTTTGAATTGGTTTAAATCATTAAATGTCATTATCGCAATCCTCCTTTTCTAATTCATCGATTAGATCTTCAAATTCTTTTACATCCTCATCGCTAATATCGCTTGAACTAGATTCTTCTTCAGCTTCATCAACATCGGAGTAGGTATCATCCAAAGTATTAACAACGTCTTCTAATGAAAATTGCATATCATCCCAGTAATTTTCATCGTCTAAGTTATTAGCTTCTTCATAATTATTTCTAGCTTCATCCATTAGTTCTTCAAACCCTCTAGCTAAATCAAATAGCTTGTCTGCTAGTTCTTGCTTTCTTAATAAAAATTCTTCTTTAGTCATAAATGTGAGCCTCCTTTTGCTCTCAATTTGCGAGCATTTACATTTTCTATTATAACCACTTGCTCGCATTTGTAAAGCATTTTCTAACAAAATGAGAAAAAAAGTTTTCAATTTGATTATATTTACTCTCATTTTGCTTATAATATGATATAATTTTAGTGAATTGGAGGCGCTTTAAATGAATAGATTAAAAGAAATGAGAACATTAAAAAAATTAACATTGAGAGAACTCGAAGAGGCTACAGGAATAACAAATTCAACATTAAGTGCAATAGAAAATGGAAAACGTAGCATGAACATAAGAGTTGCTACTACTCTTGCTGATTTTTTTGGCGTATCAGTTGATTTTATGCTTGGTCGTAATGTATCTTCTATGGTCGATGAATTTATGACAAACCTTTTAAAAATTTATAATCCATATAATGAATCACCAAATGAGGATCAGCGTACATTAAATCTAGCTTTTATAATGAAATCCATATATGAAATGGATGATTTAACTTTGAAGCAAGTAAGAGACTATGTTGCTTTTATAAATGCTAAAAATGATTTTGGAAGTGGTAAATAATGATCTGTGCAGCTTATGTTCGTTACTCTTCCGAAGGTCAAAGAGATGGCTATTCAATTGAAGCCCAATTAAATGCTATAAAGAATTATTGTGAGCGTGAAGGCTATACGCTTTCTTTTACGTATGCCGATGAAGCTCGTTCTGGAACTATTGACGATCGTGCAGAATTCCAGCAAATGATTACCGATGCAAAAGCTAAAAAGTTTGAATGCCTTATAGTTCATAAATTCGATCGTTTTGCTAGAAACAAATACGATGCTACTATTTATAAAAAAGTATTACGTGATGCAGGGGTTAGGATTATTTCTGTTTTAGAGCCTTTGGATAATTCACCAGAAGCTGGAATTATGGAGGCACTTTACGATGCCTTAGCTGAGTATTATTCTAAAAACTTATCACGTGAAACTTTAAAAGGAAAAAACGAAGCAGCTAAAAGATGCCAATTTTTAGGTGGTGGTTATGTCACATACGGCTATGCTGTTGAAAATAAAAAGTATGTCATAATTCCTGAAGAAGCTAAAATTATTCAGGAAATCTTTTCACGTGTTGCTTCTGGTGAGTCTTATGGATCAGTTTCGCGCTCTTTATATGATCGTGGTGTTAGAAATAGACAAGGCAGAATTATTTCATCAACCTCTATTTCTCGTATGCTTGATAATCCTATGTATAAAGGAACTTATATTTTTGGTCTACGAAGTAGGGACAAAACAAAAACACCCATCACTATTGAAGATGGATGTCCTGCTATTGTAAGTAAAGAATTGTTTGAACAGGCTTCTTCTATTAAGAAAAAGCACCAAGAAGAATGGTGGACTCATACTCGTGAAGTAAGAGCAAGAGAAAAAGAAACAACTTATTTATTAACTGGTTATATTTTTTGCGGAGTCTGTGGCTCAAACTATTATGGCCACAAATCTAAGAGCACTGGTCACAACAGAAAAGGCGAGCGCATTTATAAATATGAATACCACTCTTACCGATGCTCAAAAAGACATTTAAAGACAGAAGCTTGTACAGTACGTGATTATAAAAAAATATGTGATAATGTATTTTTAAGAAAAGAACCGCTTGAGGACTACACCATAGAATTAATTGAGCGTTGCATTTCTAGCGACAGCATAATCGATTCCATTGTTACTTTATTAAAGGATGCACGCAAACGCCAAAGCGAACAATTATTTGATGTTAAATCTATTAAGAAGAGCATTCAAAAATTAGAAAGTCAAGAAGACAAATTACTTGATGCATATATTTCTGGTTTAATTAGTAAAGAAAAATACGAAGAACGTTTAAAAGATTGTAGAACAAAAAAAGCAAGCCTAAATCAAGAATTAGCACGAGTTGAAGCAGCACAAAGTAATAAGCCACTACCTACTACAAAGCAAATAAAAAGCACCTTTTTAAAGGCGCTTAAAGGTGATAAATCTGATATAGAATATCGTAAAATGTTAATATCAACATTTTTAGAAAGTATAATAGTTTATCCTGACCGTTTGGAATTTACTTTTAAATTTCCTATTTTCAATGGCTCCTACTCTTCATCAGTAGGGTCTGACATTTTCGTGCGCAGTAACACCACCGTCTCCACATGGAAAGTATGAGGAAACATATCAACAGGAGTAACACTAGAAATATCATACTTACTAGACAAAATTTTTAAATCCCTACTCAAAGTAGCCGGATCACAAGAAACATATACCACTCTTGAAGGTAAAGTTTTTAAAATGACATTTAAAAATTCTTCACTAGATCCTTTTCTAGGTGGATCCATAATAACAACATCATATTTAAATCCATTTTTATATTGTTCAACAATAAAGTCCCCTGCATCACCTTGATAAAAATATGCATTATTAATGTTATTATTTTTTGCATTATTAATCGCGTCAACGACCGCTTCTTTTACAATCTCTACACCAGTAACAGTTTTACAACTTTTTGAAACAATTAATCCAATCGTGCCAATACCACAATAAGCATCAAGAACATTATCATCTTTAGTTAAATGAGCTTTACTAATAGCTAAAGAATATAATTTTTCAGTTTGTAAAGGGTTAACTTGATAAAATGATTTAGGTGAAATTTTAAATTCAATATCACAAAGTTTATCTTTAATAAAACCTTTACCAAATAAAATTCTTTGTTTCTCTCCTAAAATAACATTAGTATCTCGAGGATTAATATTTTGAATTACAGTTGTTATTTCTGGATTATCTTTTTTTAAAGCTTTTAAGAATTCATTTCTTCCTGGGAAAGAATCAATATTAGTAACTAAAACAACCATAATTTCTTCATAATGATAAGAAGTTCTAATTAAAATATGTCTTATGACACCTCTTCTAGAATCTTCATCATAAGGAAGAATTTTATATCTTTTCATTAATAATCTAATTGATGATAAAATTTTATCCGCTTTTTTATTTTCAATCTCACATGTTTCAATAGGAACAATATCATGTGTTTTTTCTTTATAAAAGCCTGTTACAACTTTGCCTTTATAACTTTTAACAGGCATTTGAATTTTATTTCGATAGCAATAAGGAATTTCCATACCAATAGTGGAATCAACTTTAGCATTAATATTTCCAATTCTTTTAAGACATTCTTGTACTTTTTTTTGTTTATATTCTAATTGTTTTGAATAAGATAAATGCATCAAAGAGCATCCACCACAACTAGTAAAATTACGACATTTAGGATTAACACGATCTTTACTTTTTTCTATATATGATTTTACTTTCCCATAAAAAATATCTTTTTTTAAATAAGTAATCATAATTTCTGCTTTTTCAAAAGGAAGAAGGTCATCAACAAAACCAACAATATTGTTATATTTAACAACACCTTTACCTTCATTTGAAAGATCATAACATTCACCAATAAATGTTATATTAGAATTTTTCTTAATCATATTTTCACCCAAGTATTTATTTTAAAACAAAAAATCAATTACACAACTTAAATTTATCTTAACCAATAATTTCATGAATAATTTTATGATTAGGAACTTTATTTTGAACAATAATATAACTATTTTCTAAATCTTTATAAATTTCTTCAACATTTTCTTTATTTGTATAACAAGTTAAAAGTAATTCGCCCTTTTTTACAAAATCACCAACTTTTTTATTTAAAACAATTCCACTTGCCATATCAATAACATCATCTTTCGTGGCTCTACCCGCGCCTAAATGCATTGCACATTCACCAATTTCTAAAGCAGATATTTTTTCAACATATCCTTCTTTAGAAGAATAAATTTCTTTTTGATATTTACTCTTTTCAAATTTAGAATAATCTTCTAAATAAGAAATATCTCCACCTTGATATTTAATTAATTCTTCTAATTTTTTAAAAGCCTCTAAATTATCAATTTTACTTTGTAATAAAACTTTTCCTTTTTCTATATCTTCTTCAATATGAGCTTGTTTTAAAATAATCGCTCCTAAATTTAAACATAACTCCACTAAATCTTTTGGTCCACGTCCTTTTAAAGTTTCACATGCTTCAATAACTTCTAAAGAATTACCAATTGCCATTCCCAAAGGTTGATCCATATCAGTTAAAACTGCTTTTGTATCTCTATTTAAATGCTTACCAATTTCAACCATTGTAGACGCTAATTCTTCTGCGGATTTAATATCTTTCATAAAAGCACCTGAGCCAAATTTAACATCAAGTAAAATAGTATCAGCCCCAGAAGCTAACTTTTTTGACATAATAGAAGATGCAATTAAAGGAATTGAATCAACTGTTGCAGTAACATCTCTTAAAGCATAAAGTTTTTTATCAGCAGGAACTAAATCACCAGTTTGCCCAATAATAGCAATACCAATATCATTTACTTGTTTAATAAAATTTTCTTTTGAAACATTAACAGATACCCCTTTTATTGATTCAAGTTTATCTAATGTTCCTCCAGTATGACCTAACCCTCTACCTGACATTTTTGCTACTTTTGCTCCACAACTAGCTACTAACGGACCAAGAACAAGTGATGTTTTATCACCAACCCCACCAGTAGAATGCTTATCAATTTTAACTCCATTAATTGAGCTTAAATCAATAATTTCACCGGAATGAAGCATACTATCAGTTAAAAAACTAATCTCTTTTTTATTCATTCCTTGAAAATAAATTGCCATAGCCAAAGCAGAAGCTTGATAATCAGGAATAATATTATTTACATAATTTTTAATAAAAAAAGCAATTTCTTCTTTACTTAATTCAAAACCATCTCTTTTTTTGAGAATAATATCTGTCATTTGCATATAAAAAGTCTCCTATATGAGAAGATTATAGCAAATTATGAAGATTTTTTAAACACTCCATTACTTTGATATATATGCTTATTATTTATATTGGTTAAAACCTTATTTGCTATCATTAGTTTATCTTCATTATCTAACAAAATATTTTCATTAATAACTATTCCTTCAATAAAAAAAGCTTTTAATAAATAAGTTAAAAATAAATTCAAATCACCTTCAATATGTAATAACAATAAAATCTCTTCTAAAGAAATTAATTCTTTTTCATAAATTAATATATCTAAATATAAACAAATAAATTCCTTTTCAAAATACAATGTATTATTTCCCAAATAAATATTAATAAAATCTTTTCCAAAATAAAAACTTAATTTTTTCATAAAAACACCTTCCATAATATTTAATTAGCAAAATATCTTACTTTTCTTTAATCACATAAACAAAAAAAATAAATACATTATTAATAGGTGAATAATTATGGCTTTACTAATGGAAATGAAAAATGTTAACAAAACATTTTTTTCACAAAATGGCGAAGTAAAAGTATTAAATAATATCTCTTTTGCAATTTATGATAATGAAATAATTGCTATTTTAGGTCCTTCAGGATGTGGAAAATCCACAATATTAAATCTTTTATCAAAATTAGAAGAACCTACTTCTGGAGAAATTATTTCTAAATGCAAAAAAGGATACATGTTTCAAAAAGATAATTTAATGGAATGGCGAAATATTTATAATAACATCTTAATCGGTTTAGAAATAAAACATTTAAAAAGCAAACAAAATCTTGAATACGTTGATAGTTTATTAAAAAAATATCAATTAGAAGAATTTAAAAATTACCATCCTCATGAATTATCTGGAGGAATGAGACAAAGAGTTTCCTTAATAAGAACATTAGCCTTAAAACCAGATTTATTATTATTAGATAAACAGCTTGCTTTTGCAGAGTTTTTACACATAAAGCCTGTAATTGTTCTAAACAAAATTGATTTAGATGATAAACACGAATTTTTAAATATTCAAAAAATATATGAAGAAATAGGATATAAAGTAATACAAACTGATGCAAAAAATGGCATTGGAGTTGAAGAAATTTGATTAGAATTAAAGAATAAGATCAGTGCATTTGCTGGAAATTCTGGAGTTGGAAAGTCTACACTTATAAATGACTTGTTCGAAGAAAATGTAACTCAAGAGGGAGAAATCAGTCAGAAGAATAAGCGTGGAAAGAATACTACAACAGATATTCGTCTATATGAGCTTGATACAGATACATATATAGCAGATACCCCTGGCTTTTCTACATTTGATGTGTATGAAATTCCATATAGAGAATTGGATAAATATTTTAGAGAGTTTAACAATTGTATTGATAAATGCAGATATGTAGGCTGTAGCCACATTAAAGAAGATGAGTGTGGAATAAAACTAGAACTTGAACAAGGGAAAATAGCACAGTCTAGATATGACAATTACGTAAAAATATATAGTGAATTAAAAGACAAGGAGGAACACAAATGGTAGATATTTCAACATCTTTATTGAGTGTAAAAAAAGAAAAAATAATAGATACTGTTTATAAGTTGGAAGACGCAAATACAAATTATTTTCATATAGACGTTATGGATGGCGAGTTTGTAGAAAATGATACACATGATATAATGCTAGAATATTGCGAATATTTGGATAATATTACAAAGATTCCATTAGATATTCATTTAATGGTAAAAGACGTAAAAAACTTTGTTGATAGTTACTTGATATTTAATCCAAACATAATAACATTTCATTATGAAGCTTGTAAAAATAAAGAAGAAGTAATGAATTTGATAAATTATATTAAAGAAAAGGGAAGAAGAGTAGGAATTTCTGTAAAGCCAGAGACTGATGTGAAAGAAATTCTAGAATTTTTACCATATGTACACGTAGCTTTAGTAATGACTGTT